>APMI01002470.1_pt1 | contig 19384 bp, 21 predicted proteins | sample 667938 | NCBI WGS metagenome assembly APMI01 (sample SAMN01084076, study PRJNA167559) | wastewater metagenome | biome: Wastewater | place: Denmark: Ejby Moelle, Odense | collected 2011-11-28 | reverse complement strand
AGATCCTCGACGGTCGCGGCTTGCAGTCCCTGCATGCCGCCGAAGGTTTGCAGCAGCCGTTTTCGCCGCGTCGGGCCGATTCCCGGAATGTCCTCGAGCCGCGAGGTGCCGCGCGCCTTGGCACGCCGGGCGCGATGGCCGCCGATGGCAAAGCGGTGTGCCTCGTCGCGGATTTCCTGGATCAGATGCAGCGCCGGATCGTCCGCCATCAAGTGCAGCGGGCTGCGGCCATCGGGAAAGACGAGTTCTTCCAGGCCCGGCTTGCGCGCTTCGCCCTTTGCCACGCCGACCATCGGCACATGCTCGAGCCCGGCTTCGATCAACACTTCCCGTGCAACGCCCACCTGCCCCCTGCCGCCGTCGATCAGGATCAGATCGGGGCAGGTTCCCTCGCCCGCCGCCACTTTTTCGTAGCGCCGGGTCAATACCTGACGCATGGCGGCATAGTCGTCGCCAGCACTTATGTCGGCGATGTTGTAGCGCCGGTATTCCGATTTCTTCATCGCCCGATCGGCGAACACCACGCATGAGGCGACGGTCGCCTCGCCCATCGTATGGCTGATGTCGAAGCATTCGATGCGCGCCGGGCGCTCCGCCAGGCCGAGCGCATCCTGCAGCGCCTCCAGCCGCTCTTCGCTGCGGCTGCTGTCCTTGAGCCGTGCAGCGATCGCCAGCCCGGCATTCTGCTCGACCTGTTCCATCCAGGCGCGTTCTCCGGCCAGACGAGGCCGAGTCAGCGCGACCGGCAATCCGGCAGCATCGTCGAGCGCATCGTGCAGGGCATCGCAGACCTCGAGATTGACCAGCACACGCATCGGCGCGGCGTGTTCCCGATAATGCTGGTCGATGAACGCGAGCAGCGCATCGGCCGGGGTCGCGCCCGACGCATTGGCCGCGAACTGCGGCCGGTCGCCGAGATGCCGGCCGCCTCTTACCATTGCAAGGTTCACGCACACCAGCCCGCCCTGCTCAACCGCGGCAATAACATCGACGTTCTCTTCCTTGACGCTTTCGACATATTGCCGGGACAGAACAGTCTGCAGTGTACGAATCTGGTCACGGTAAAACGCCGCCTGTTCGAACGCAAGCACGTCGGCGGCACGCTCCATCTTCCCGGTCAGGCGGGAAATCACCTCCGAATGCTTGCCATCGAGAAACAGTGTCGCCAGTCTGACCTCCGCCGCGTAGGCATGATCGCCGACCAAACCGACGCAAGGCGCGCTGCAGCGCCTGATCTGATGCAAAAGGCATGGCCGGGAGCGGTTCGCGAACACCGTGTTTTCGCACGTGCGCAATTGAAAGATCTTCTGCAACAGTTGAATGCTCTCGCGTACCGCGACCGCATTGGGAAACGGCCCGAAATAGCGCGCGCCCTTGGCGAAGCTGCCGCGGTGAAAGCCGATACGTGGAAAGTCATCCGCGGACAGGGTGATCCAGGGATACGACTTGTCGTCGCGGAACAGGATGTTGTACTTCGGCGCCAGCCCCTTGATCAGATTGTTCTCTAACAGCAACGCCTCGGCTTCGGAACGCGTAACCGTCACGTCGACACGCGCGACCTGCTGCACCATCATGCCGATGCGCGGGCTCGACTGGGTGCGCTGGAAGTACGAAGAAACCCGTTTCTTGAGATTCTTCGCCTTGCCGACGTAGAGCACTTCTTCGGCAGCCCCGATCATCCGGTAGACCCCCGGATGCTCGGGACAACTGGCAAGAAAGGACTTCGCGTCGAACATCGTGCGCCAGCGCAGGACCGCGCTTACCCGGAAGCGGCGAGTTCGCGGCGGACCGCCCCGAAAACAGCATGGAAGCTCGATTCTGTCAGGCGGCCGGTATTGGTGTTGTAGCGGCTGCAGTGATAACTGTCGATCAGCACGCGACCGTCGGGCAGGACATGACGCGCGCCATGTGCGAATACCGCGCCGCCCTGCTTCATCCCGCAGGCGCGGAGCACCGCCCGGTGCGCGATCAGTCCGAGGGCCAGAACCACCCTGATCGAGCTGAGCGACTGCAGTTCAAACTTCAGATGCTCGTTGCATCGGTGGATCTCGTCAGTGGCGGGCTTGTTCTGCGGCGGCAGGCACTTCACCGCGTTGGTGAGCAAGCAGTCGATCAACTCCAGCCCGTCGTCCGCCGCAAGCGAAACCGGCCGTGTGGCAAATCCGAACCGGTGCAAGGTATGGTAGAGAAGTATTCCGGCGTAATCGCCGGTGAACGGCCTCCCGGTGCGGTTGGCGCCATGCATTCCCGGCGCCAGGCCGACAACCAGCAGACGCGCGTCGTTGCGGCCGAAGGGCGGCACCGGCGCGGCAAAGTAGCCGGAGTGCTCAAGGCGAACGGCGTCGAGCAAGCCGGCCAGTCGCGGGCATTCACGGCAAGTGGAAAGCCGGCGCGCGTAATCGCGAAGGTCGAGCGGCAGCACTCGCGGCATGAACGCTCAGGCAGCGGAACCCTGTTCCGCGGCACGCGCAGCAAGATCGGCCACTTTCTCGCGGGCCAGAACATAGTTCGCCCGCACCTCGAGTTCGAATGCGTCCGGCGCCTTGTCTCGTCGCCTCAGCCCGGCGACCCGCGCGACACTTGCCGGATCGATCAGCGGATGCCACCTGTCCAGCAACTGACGCGCCTTCTCCGGCGCATTGCAGACCAGCACAACATCGCAACCCGCGTGAACGGCAGCCTGCGCGCGATCGACAATACCGCCGGCCACCGCGGCGCCTTCCATGCTCAGGTCGTCGCTGAAAATCACGCCGCGAAACGCGAGGCGCTGGCGCAGCACGTCCCGCAGCCAGAAGCGCGAGAACCCGGCCGGCTGCGGATCGACTTTCGGGTAAATCACGTGGGCCGGCATGACGCCGGAAAGCTGGCGCCCGAGTCGATGACGATAAGGCAGCAGATCGTCGTTCCAGATCGTCTCGAACTCGCGCTCGTCCACGGGAATTGCCACGTGCGAATCGGCAACGACTTGTCCGTGCCCGGGAAAGTGCTTTCCGACACTGCCCATACCGCCTTCATTGAGGCCGACGATCAGCGCCTGGGCCAGCGCCGCGGTCACCTCGCCATCGCGATGGAAAGCGCGGTCGCCAATCACTGTGCTGTTGCCAAAATCGAGGTCCAGCACCGGCGCGAAAGAAAGATCGACGCCCTGTGCCCTCAGTTCGGCGGCGAGCACGAAACCGGTCGCCCTTGCGACGTCGAGCGCAGTCGCATGATCCGCATCCCAGAGCCTGCCCAAGGCCCGCATCGGCGGCAGCCGGGTGAACCCGGAGCGAAAGCGCTGCACGCGACCGCCTTCGTGGTCGACCGCGATTGCCAGCGGCGGCGAGCGCGCGGCGTGAATCGATTGGGTCAGCGCATCGAGTTGTTCGGGCGACTCGAAGTTGCGCGAGAAAAGGATCACGCCACCAACGAGCGGATGGCGCAGCACCTCAGCCTCATCCTGCGCAAGTTCGGTACCGGCAATATCGAGCATGACCGGCCCGGCGCCGGCGCTGCCTTGAACCGCTGGATTGATGGTCACGGTTGCGCCCTTTCAATCACGACGAAGGCCGTCGCAAACTCCGCTTCATCGCTGATGCTCAAATGCACCGTGAGCGCCTGGCCGGAGATCAGTTCCTCCAGCGCGCCCGTGCAGGCCAGGCGCGGCTTGCCCAGTGCGTCGTGCGTAACCTGGATGGCCGAAAACAGCACCGGTTCGCGAATGCCGGTGCCCAGCGCCTTGGCAAAAGCCTCCTTGGCGGCAAAGCGCCGCGCAAGAAAGCGCCCGGGATGGGCGACTCGGCTGTACTCGGCAAACTCGTCCTGGCCCAGCACGCGCCGCGCAGTTCGCTCACCGTACATTTCGATCATGCGATCGAACCGGGCGACCCGGCAAATATCCGTGCCGATGCCGTGGATCATGGAGTCAAGTGACTGGCGTGAGCCGCCGCTTCGCGCATCAGTCGTTTCATCTCGCGCACTGCCTCTCGAATTCCGACGAAAAGCGCCCGGCTGACAATGGCATGCCCGATGTGCAGTTCGCGCACCTGCGGCAGGGTTGCGACCGGCTGCACGTTGAAATAGTTCAATGCATGACCGGCGTTAAAGCGCATGGCAAGATCGACAACTGCCTGACCGGCAGTCAGCAACTTCTCCAGTTCGGCGGCGACAGCCGGGCTCCGCGGATCGCGGCCCCGTTCATAAAAGGCCTGCGCGTAGGGGCCCGTGTGAAGTTCGCAGACGCGCGCGCCGATGCGCGCCGCAGCCTCGACCTGCGCCAACTCGGCGTCGATGAAGACGCTGGTCAGAATGCCAACTTCGGCCAGTTGTTCCACCACCCGACGCAGGCGAGACTCCTGCGCGGCGACATCCAGGCCGCCTTCGGTGGTGATTTCATGCCGACCTTCCGGCACCAGCATGGCCATTTCGGGTTTCAGGTCACGGGCGATCGCCACCATCTCGTCCGTCGCCGCCATCTCGAGATTGAGCTTGATATGCGTGAGTTCACGCAGCCGACGCACATCCTGGTCCTGGATATGCCGACGGTCTTCCCTCAGATGAACCGTGATGCCGTCCGCACCCCCAAGATGCGCTTCGACAGCGGCCCACACCGGATCCGGTTCGTAGGTGCGACGCGCCTGGCGTACGGTCGCAACATGGTCGATATTGACACCGAGTTCAATCAAAATGCTTGATCCATGATTCAGGTTTCCTGGAGATCGATGAACACCCGGCGCGATTGCAGCGTCTGCCCGCCGAGGTAGTGCTGGATCAGGCGCCGCATCAAAATCTTGCCCTGCGCCAAGGTGTCCGCCGCCGACCAGTCGTCTGCCGCCATCGCCAGAAGAACGTCGCCCGCAACAGCGATTCCCTGGCAATCGGTTGCATCTGCCGGCACCGGTCCGCGCTCGATTATATAGGTGTAGGGTCTTGCCGGATCGATCGGCTTGCCGGCATCGGCTTCCCGGTCCAGCGTCAGGCCATAGCCAAGTTCGCGCAGCAACGCCTTTTCGAATCTTCGCAAAACCGGTTGCTGGGGCTGTTCCACCGATAGCGCGGCAAGCGCGTCGCGATAACTTTCAAATAACAAAGGATGGGGATCGTCCCGTGGCAGCAGCTTCAACAGCAGCTCGTTCAGGTAGTAGCCACACAGCAACGCCTGTCCGGACAACAGCGGTTGCCCACCCTGCCACTCTGCCTTGGCCAGCGTGCGAACCTCGGCCTGGCCGAACCACCCGAGATCGAGCGGCTGAAAGGCGACCAGAACACCGCGCAGCGGCGATCGCGGTCTGCGCGCACCACGTGCAACCAGCGCGATGCGTCCGTGATTGCGCGACATCACTTCGAGGATGAGGCTGGTTTCCTTGAACGGATAACCGTGAAGAACGAAGGCCGATTCGTCGTCGATACGCTGTCTGCCGCTCACCGCACGAATGTCCTATTCGTATCCGAGGCTCTTGACCGCGCGCTCATCGTCGGCCCAACCGCTCTTCACCTTGACCCACACCTCGAGAAACACCTTGCCGCCGAACAATGTCTCTAGTTCCCGCCTCGCATCACTACCTATGCGCTTGAGGCGGCTGCCCTTCTCGCCGATCACGATACCCTTGTGATTGTCCTTGTCGACGATGATTGCCGCATGTATATGCCGCAAATCGCCGATTTGCTCGAACTTTTCGATCTCGACGGCGATGTTGTAGGGCAGTTCCTCGCCCAACTGCCGAAACACCTTCTCGCGCAGAAACTCCGCCGCCAGAAAGCGTTCGCTGCGGTCGGTGACATCGTCGGTTCCGAATACCGGCGCGGCCGCCGGCAAGTATTTCTCGGTCGTGTCGAGCAGCGCATCGAGACCCTGCCCGGATTCCGCACATATCGGAACGAATTCGGCGAAATTACCCTCGGCCTGAAGTTGGCTGATAAGCGGCAGGAGTCGTGACTTGTCGCTGAGTCGATCGATCTTGTTGAGGACCACGATGACCGGAAGCCCCTCCGGCATCAGCTTGCGAACCGCCCGGTCGGCATCGGAGAACCGCACGCAGTCGACGACAAACAGTACGACGTCCACGTCGTTCAGGGTGTGGATGACGCTGCGATTCATGGCGCGGTTCAGGGCATTGCGATGCCCGGTCTGGAAACCCGGCGTGTCGACGAAAATGAACTGCGCCTTTCCGTTGGTCAGGATTCCCGACACGCGATGCCGCGTTGTCTGTGCCTTGCGGGACACGATGCTGATCTTCTGTCCGATCAGCCGATTCATCAAGGTCGACTTGCCAACGTTCGGCCTGCCGACGATCGCAACAAAACCGGTCCGAAAGCCGGGTGTTCCCGCCGGCAGATTCATCGCGATGACAGTTCTTCGATCGCGCGTTGCGCTGCGCTTTGCTCTGCGACCCGCCGGGTCGGCCCGATGCCTATTGTTACCAGCGCGGGTTTGCTGACACGGCATTCCACTTCGAATTCCTGCGCATGCGCCTCTCCGCGAACCTTCATCAACTCATAGCTCGGCAGCGGAAGCCGGCGCCCCTGCAACCACTCCTGAAGACTGGTTTTCGCATCTTTGCCCGACTGGCGCAAATCGATCTGCTCCAACTGGTCCCGATATAGGCCGAGAACAACGCGCTGGGCGGCCTCGAAACCACCATCGAGAAACACCGCACCGATCACCGCTTCGAGCGCATCGGCAAGGATCGACGGACGCCGCTCACCACCGCTCTTCAGTTCGCCTTCACCAAGACTCAGCACGTTGCCGAGTTGCAGATCGCTTGCGATTCGATAAAGCGATTCCTGGCGTACGAGATTGGCCCGCAAGCGCGACAGATCGCCTTCGCGGAGATCCGCGAAGCGTTGGAAAAGCGCAGTGGCAATCACGCAATTTAGGATCGAATCGCCGAGGAACTCCAGACGTTCGTTGTTCGGCGACCCGGCGCTGCGGTGGGTCAGCGCCTGTTCGATAAGGCTGGGGCGCGAGAAGCGATACTCGATGTCTGCCAGTAAACGGTACAGGTTCATGCCTTCCGCGTGGCGGGGACTACTCCACCCGCTTCGCAGCCCGACGACCAGCCGATGTTACGTCGTAGTCGATCAGAAGGCTCACATTCGCAAACAACGGAATCTTCTTCTGGTAGGACACGGCAATGATAACCTCGCCGGCCTCCTTGGAAATATCGAGATCCTTGTCTGTCACGGAACTGAAGTCGTCGATCGCCTGACGTCGCATGAAGGCCGCGCGAATCTCCGCGACCGATGCCGATTGGGATTCCGAGGCAACGACCGTGATCGCCTTCTTTATTCCGAAATATTCGACGACCGACGGCGTCACCTTGAAGCCGAGCAGCAGGGCAAGGGCCGCCAGAATGGCAACGAACAGGAACCCCCAGAAACTGAGACCGCGCTGACCCTTCATCTGCCTGCCCTCTATCACTTGAATGAACCGATTCGCTTGAGGTCGCTGAAATTGAACCAGATCAGAAAAGCGCGACCGACAATGTTTTCCTCCGGCACGAAGCCCCACACCCGGCTGTCGCTACTCGCATCGCGGTTGTCGCCCATGACGAAATAATGCCCGGGCGGAACTTCGCAACTCACGCCGGCATTATTGTAAATGCAGTTATCGCGATTCGGGAAGTGCAGAACCTGCGGGACAAACGACGGCGCCTCCTTGTCGATCAGGAGCATGTGCTGGTCGGCACCGAGCTTTTCCATGTACTGGTCGGAGAACGTCAACTTGTCGGGATGCAGGTAGTCCCCGGATGACGCGGTTGGTATCGCTGCGCCATTTATCGTCAGGCGCTTGTTCTGGTAAACGACCTTGTCGCCCGGCAGACCGACTACGCGTTTTATGTAGTCCAGCGACGGATCGATCGGGTAGCGAAACACCATGACGTCGCCGCGTTTCGGAGAACCGATATCGACGATTTTCTTGTTGATCACCGGCAGCCGGATGCCATAGGCGAACTTATTGACCAAGATGAAGTCTCCCACCAGCAACGTGGGAATCATCGACCCGGATGGAATCTTGAAGGGCTCGACCAGAAAGGAGCGCAGGAAGAACACGATCAAAATGACCGGAAAGAAGCTGGCGCCGTATTCCACCCACCACGGCTCGGCTGCGTCGGGCCCGCGCCGGCGCCGGAAATGGAATCTGTCTGCGCACCAGACCACGCCGGTGAAGATCAGCAGCACGAATAGAATCAGCGCAAAGTTCAAACCGCCTCCCGCTCGCTATTTTTCGCCCACACGAAGCACGGCGAGGAAGGCTTCCTGCGGAATCTCCACGTTTCCCACCTGCTTCATACGCTTCTTGCCCGCCTTCTGCTTTTCCAGCAGCTTCTTCTTCCGCGTGATGTCGCCGCCATAACACTTGGCGAGTACATTCTTGCGCAGCGCCTTGATCGTCTCGCGCGCAATGATGTGCGCACCGATTGCCGCCTGCACCGCCACATCGAACATCTGTCGCGGTATCAGTTCGCGCATCTTGGCGGCGACTTCGCGGCCGCGGTAGATCGCGTTCTGCCGATGCACGATCAGCGAGAGCGCGTCCACCTTTTCGCTTGCCACAAGGATATCGAGCTTGACAACATCGGCGCCACGGAACTCCGTGAATTCATAGTCGAGCGAGGCATAGCCGCGCGATACCGACTTGAGCTTGTCGAAAAAATCGAATACCACTTCGGCCATCGGCAGCTCATACACAAGTTGCACCTGGCGGCCGTGGTAATGCATATCGACCTGCGAGCCACGCTTGGATTCGCACAACGTGATGACCGCGCCGACGTATTCCTGCGGCACAAAGATCGTCGCCCGAATGATGGGCTCGCGAATTTCCTCGATTTTCGGCGTCTCGGGCAGCTTGGACGGGTTTTCGACCATCACGATAGTTCCGTCGTTCATCTTGACCTCATAGACGACGGTGGGTGCCGTCGTAATCAGATCCATGTCGAACTCTCGTTCGAGCCGTTCCTGAACGATCTCCATATGCAGCAAACCAAGGAATCCGCAGCGAAAGCCGAATCCGAGCGCCTGCGAAACCTCCGGCTCGTATTGCAGCGACGCATCGTTGAGCTTGAGTTTCTCGATCGATTCGCGCAACTGATCGTACTGATTCGCCTCCACCGGGTAGAGGCCGGCAAAGACTTGCGGCTTGATTTCCTTGAAGCCGGGCAGCGCCTCTGCTGCCGGCCTGTCGGCGGCCGTTACGGTGTCTCCGACCTTCGCGGACTTCAGTTCCTTGATACCGGAGATGATGAAACCGACCTCGCCTGCCGCAAGCCGCTCGCATGGTGATGCCTTCGGCGTAAAGACACCGACCTGTTCGCACAGATGCGTTACCGCCGCCGACATCAGCAGTATCCTGTCCTTCGGCCGCAGAACGCCGTCGACGACGCGAACCAGCATCACGACACCAACATAGTTGTCAAACCACGAATCAATTATCAGGGCCTTCAGCGGCTTGGCCTCGTCGCCTCGCGGTGCCGGCACCCGGGCAACGATCGCTTCGAGCACGTCGTCGATTCCCTCGCCGGTCTTCGCGCTCGTCAGCACCGCGTCGGTCGCATCGACACCGATAACGTCCTCGATCTCCTCTCGCGCCCGGTCTGTATCCGCCGACGGAAGATCGATCTTGTTGAGCACCGGGACGACTTCGACACCTTGCTCGATCGCGGTGTAGCAATTGGCGACCGTCTGGGCTTCGACGCCCTGGGAGGCGTCGACCACCAGCAGGGCACCCTCGCATGCGGCAAGCGAGCGGCTGACTTCATACGAAAAATCGACATGCCCAGGCGTATCGATCAGGTTCAGATTGTACGTTTGACCGTCGTGCGCCCTATACGACAGCGACGCCGTCTGGGCCTTGATCGTAATGCCGCGTTCGCGCTCGAGATCCATGGAGTCGAGCACCTGTTCCTCCATCTCGCGATCGGAAAGCCCGCCGCAGCGCTGGATCAATCGATCGGCCAACGTCGATTTGCCGTGATCGATATGCGCGATGATGGAGAAATTGCGTATGTGTTGCATCAGAAGGAACGGGCGGAAAAAAGGGTGCGACTGTCGGGCGGCATGTCGGCGCACCCTGTTGCGCACCCTCTCGGGAACGAGGCCACTAGATCGAGCGCCTCAAAGAGGCTGGATTCTAACGGAAATCCGACAAATAGGCACGAACCGCCGCGACGTCCAGTAGGTAGTGGCACAGCTCCTTCCCGTCGCCTTCGAGAACAGGTACCCGCTCATTGAACCGAGTCTCGAGCTGCGGGTCCGCATCGATGTCGAAAACCTCCAGATCAAAGCGCAATTCGCGCTGAAGCTGCAGCAGCGCAGCTTCCATGTCGCGGCACAAGTGGCACCATTGACGGGAATACAGGGTAAGAATTGGCGCCCCGCCCGGGCTACCTTTCATTCGGCGCCTTGATCGTGACGAACAACTGATTCTCCCCGCGCCGCACCAGCAACGTTAGGTTCTGACCCTTCTCCACGTTCGCTACCAGTTTGTTGAACTGGTCCGCCGATTTGATTTCAGTAGTGGCTCCTTTGTAGATCGCAGACAGGATTACGTCGCCTGCCCGAAGATCGATTCGCATTCCGTTGCGCACGTCTTCGACAAGAACGCCCGACTGTACCTTGAGATCACGCTTCTGTTCCGCAGTGAGTTCGGAAAGAACCAGACCCAGTTGATTGGCCGCCGGTTCGCCCTTGGCCGGCTTGGATTTGCGCTGGGCTGCTTTCTCTTCCGGGATCTCCGCCACGGCGACGGTCAGATCGCGCGTCTGTCCTTTGCGAAAGACCTGGACCGTAGACCTGGTTCCCGGTTTGGTTCCACCGACCATGCGTGGCAGGTCGGACGACTGGGCAACCGGCTTGCCATCGAACTTCAATATGATGTCGCCAGGCTCGACTCCCGCCTTCTCGGCTGGCCCGGCTTTCTCCACCGAACTGACGAGCGCACCCTGCGGCTTTGCAAGCCCGAAGGAATCAGACAGTTCCTTGGTCACTTCCTGAATCACCACACCGATACGGCCGCGGCTTACTTTGCCCGATATCCGCAACTGATTCTGGATTTCCATCGCGATATCGATCGGGATCGCGAACGATAGTCCCATGAAGCCGCCAGTACGGCTGTAGATCTGCGAATTGATGCCAACCACTTCGCCCTTCATGTTGAACAAGGGACCACCAGAATTCCCCGGATTCACGGCAACGTCGGTCTGGATGAAGGGGACGAAATTCTCCTGCGGCAGGGAACGCCCTTTCGCGCTGACAATCCCGGCAGTAACCGTGTTGTCGAAGCCGAATGGCGAACCGATTGCGATTACCCACTCGCCGACCCGCAGTTTGGCGGGATCTCCAAGAGTAACCTTGGGCAGGTTGGAAGCATCGATCTTGATCAACGCAATATCGGTCCTCTTGTCGGCACCGATTACCTTGGCCTTGTACTCGCGCTTGTCGGTCAATCTGACGAGGATCTCATCCGCCGCATCGACAACATGCGCATTGGTCAGGATGTAGCCGTCCGCGCTTATGACGAACCCCGAGCCTAGAGACTTGCTCTCGAAATCGTGCGGCGTTCCACCGGGCGGCTGACGCGGAATGAACCGCTTGAAGAACTCGAACATCGGATCGTCTTCGTCGATCCCAGGCGGCAACTGAAATCCCGGACGTCCCTTTTGCACCTGCGTCGTGCTGATGTTGACGACTGCCGCACCCTGCTTTTCCGCCAGATCGGCGAAATCCGGGAGTTCCCGTTGTCCATGCGCTGGCGCAATCAACGCCAGCGTCATCGCGAATGCTGCAGCCAGCCAATGGCTTCGGCTCATGACATCTCTCCCCGTTTGCGGTTCGGCGCCCCATCCAAATCCCGGACCATCTGCGGCCCCATGCCGACAGCCGTCGGGACCAGGCGGAAGGCGAGCCAACAAGCTGCCAAACCCACCAGCGAACCGCAGATCGCACCGGTATCACGGGCGTCAACGTCGCCCACGCAGAAAACCCCCACTGCGGCACCGACCAGGACCGCGAAAACGGGAACGAGGTATATCGTCAAAGACAATCGGGCCAGACTGCCGACTGGAAGACGAAGCAAGACCCTGTCCCCGACGCGAGCCCCGATCAGGTTCGGCACGGAGAACTCGCAGTTGGGCTGATGGAACATTTGCGCAAGAAGCGCACTGCGGCAGCCACCCGGTTCATCGCAACGGCCACAGCCTCCGTTGTCTGCCTCGACCGCAACAATGGCCAGCGCGCCATCCAGGCGCACGATCCGAGCAACCCTATCCATGATCCGGATTGTATTACTTTCGCCGCTGCTCGATTCCGTCCCCGAGCAGTTTGACTGCAGTGGCCGGCACCTCGCCCAGCAGGGTCAGGACAAAGTCGCCATGGATCCGTTTGTACACGTTGAACGGACCAGAACTGAACACGCCGACCCGCTCAGGATGATTCGGCCGTATCGGTTCTATGAAAACCGATATGGCTGCCAAGCCGTCCGAAAAAACCACATGAAACGCCTCGGGCCGATCCGCCTGCAATTTGCGTCGCATCCAGGTGCCTTGTTGATACCCGGGAAGCTGGGCGCGAAAAACCCAGTCGCCTTCGTGGCTCGGCGAGTCGGTCGCTCTTGCGTTGACGATTCGCCAATCGGCCGATTTGTTCAAAAACCTCGGCTTGAGCTTTTCCTTGTCTACCGGAAAACCAATGCTGACATCGGTAAACACAAACTGTTCGATTGTCTCGCCACGCTCACTGACCAAGCGTGTCCTCAGCAGCAGGCCGGACGCGGCATCAGCCCACAATTGAAGGCCGTAGCGCAGGCCGTCCTTGGGCTCGAGGGAGAGCATCCGGCTGTCGCGCCCGGCCACGCGGCTCATCTCTCCGAGACGTACCCGGTAGTAATCGGCGACACTGGAAAGCGAATCGGATAGACGAGCCGGAAAAGTCCGGCGGTGCACCGACTGATCGATGATCACGGTACGTTCTTCGGGCAGGTAGCACTTTACCTCGCTATTGACCCGGATCACCTCGCGCGGACTCCCGTCGAGGACTTCGAGTCTTTCCCGTTCTCCACTCGCGTCGACCACATGGGTGATGCGCGAGGTCTCCATCTGATTGCCGCTGGAGTAGGTGAAGGTCCCGGAGTAATTGAGCCTCTGCGTTGCAGCGACGATCTTGTTGAGCCACGCCACGCCGTCGGCAGGCTGTTCGGCGTATGCAAGCGGCGAGCTACCCGCGAAAGCAAGCGCGAGCGGCCAAATCCACCTCATCGCGCGGGCTCTTCGCGGGACTCGGAAACTGTCCGGACATACTGTGCAACCCCGGACATCCGTGCCCCGGGCGAGTAGGCCTGGTGGGCGATCAGATACTCACGGCCGAACGTGACGCGCGTCGGCGTCAGGACTTGAGCTGAGGGGGCGACCGCCGCAAGCGGGCTCGATATCGACTCCCCAACAGGAGCGCCCGGTGCAGCGGCCAAACGGGCGACCGTTTGATCGGGTCTCACTTGCAGATTGAGGCTCTGCGACACCCATGCGACCGCCCCAACACCCATTACCGAGGCGGCGAGCGGCAAAGCCCAGCGCAATCGGTTTGGCGCCGGGCGCGTGGGGAACGGGATCACGACGTTCGCATCCGCCTCAAGACGCGACATGACCTTGGCGACCAAATTCGCCTCCAGCCGGGCATCGCCGCGCAAGCTGTCACCAATTAGGTGATAGGTATCCCAAGTACGCAATGCTTCGCCATCGGAGCGAAATCGATCGAGAAGCGGCTCTGCGGAATCCTTGTCAAGCGCACCGTCCATCAGCGCGGAAAGCCCTTCCTTCATTTTGATCACCACCTCTTGTCCGGCGCCGTATCGAGCAACGGCCTCAACTTGTCTGCAATCGCCTCACGCGCACGAAAGATTCGCGAGCGGACCGTCCCGATAGGACAATCCATGATGCCTGCGATCTCTTCATAGCTCAGCCCTTCGATCTCGCGCAGCGCGATGGCTGTGCGAAGCTCCTCCGGCAACGCGTCCATCGCCGAATTCACAGTCTCCCCGATCTGTTTTGATTGAAGCATGCGCTCGGGCGTATTGATGTCTCGCAACTGTTCGCCATCATCGAAACTCTCTGCTTCTTCCGAGTCGAATTCGGTCGTTGTTGGCGCCCTGCGTCCTTGAGAAACCAGATAGTTCTTCGCCGTGTTGATGCCTATCCGGTACAGCCAAGTATAAAACGCGCTCTCTCCTCTGAACGACGGCAGTGCCCGGTAGGCTTTGATGAAGGCCTCCTGGGCAACATCCTCAACCTCGGCCGAATCGCGAATCAATCGCGATAACAAACGAACAAGCTTGCGCTGGTATTTTGAAACCAGCAAACCAAATGCCTGTTTGTCGCCGCGTTGAGCGCGCTCAACCAGCTGCTGGTCTACTTCCCGGTCACTCATCTACCGACTTCGAAATTTTTATGGGCGTTCGCTCCGTCATTCGAAGCGGCGCCCAGTATATCCGATGCCGGCGAGCCACACGGCTGACCAACTAGCTGGCTTGTCCACAAGACACGACACCAAACAAATAGTTCAGAGGGACTTGCCTCGACTTGAGGCAGGTCAAAAGAAACGCTCAGTAGTTAAGTGATATAGTCGGAAACCTTCGACGATGGACGCCTGCCAGCCCGGTACCGTGCAACAATTCGACGTTCTCATCATTGGCAGCGGCCTCGCGGGCCAGTCGCTCGCACTGCGTCTGGCAGAGCATAAGAGGGTCGCGCTAATCACCAAGCGACAGCTCGAGGACAGCGCGAGCAGTTGGGCTCAGGGTGGGATCGCGGCAGTGCTCGATCGCACTGATTCGATCGAGGCGCATATCCAGGACACGCTGACCGCCGGCGCGGGACTGTGCAGCGAAAAGGCCACTCGTTTCGTGGTCGAACACGGTCGCAAGGCTATCGAATGGCTGATTGCGCGCGGGGTTCCCTTCACGCCTGATCCCGGTTCGGATTCCGGGTTCCACTTGACCCGCGAGGGTGGACATAGCCATCGGCGGGTAATCCACGCGGCAGATGCGACTGGCGCGGCGGTTCAGACAACGCTGACCGATTTGGTTCGCTCTCATCCGAACATCCGCATCTTCCAGCGCCATATCGGAATCGACCTGATAACCGGCGCCAAGATTGGCATGGCTGATCGAGGCTGTCTGGGTGCTTACATTCTCGATATCGACAAAGATAATGTCATAACGATAGCGGCTGCCCACACGGTTCTGGCCACCGGCGGCGCCGGGAAGGTGTACCTCTACACCACCAATCCCGATACGGCGACGGGCGACGGCATTGCAATGGCGTGGCGTGCGGGATGTAGGGTGGCGAACATGGAATTCGTCCAGTTTCATCCAACCTGCCTGTACCATCCCCACGCCAAGAGTTTTCTGATCTCTGAGGCACTGCGCGGCGAGGGCGGTATCCTGCGCTTGCCGGACGGATCTAGGTTCATGCCGTGGCACGATCCGCGCGCGGAACTCGCCCCCAGGGACATCGTTGCGCGTGCCATCGACTTCGAGATGAAGAAGCACGGATCGGATTGCGTCTTTCTGGACATGACGCACAAGCCGGCGCAGTTTCTCGTGGACCACTTCCCCAACATTCACGCGAACTGCATGAGCCTCGGGATCGACATGCGGATCGAACCGATTCCCGTGGTACCGGCGGCACATTATTCGTGTGGCGGCGTGCGGACCGATCTGAACGCGAGAACTGACGTTCCAGGTCTCTACGCAGTCGGCGAGACGGCATCGACCGGCCTGCACGGCGCCAACAGGTTGGCCAGCAATTCGCTACTTGAATGCCTGGTGTTCAGCGAGGCGGCCAGCACTGATATCCTGGCTTCGCCAAAGCAAACCCTGCCGGCACTCCCGCAATGGGACGAGAGCCGCGTAACCGACGCCGACGAGTCAATCGTCATTTCACACAACTGGGACGAACTTCGCCGCTTCATGTGGGACTACGTCGGCATCGTACGCACGATAAAGCGCCTGGAACGGGCAGGCCATCGGATCAAACTGCTGACCCGAGAGATCGACGAGTACTACAGTCATTTCCGTGTCAGCAATGACCTGATCGAGTTGCGCAATCTGGTGCAGACCGCAGAATTGATCGTGCGCAGCGCACATAGGCGGCACGAAAGCCGCGGGCTGCATTTCTCACGAGACTATCCAAACACGCAGGCCAAGGCTCGCGATACGGTTTTGCGCCCTGCACTCACGCGCCGTTCGGTGCGCTAGTCGGCCAGCGCAACCATATGGCCAGGCGCCGCCACTCGGCCTCGGTTACGCTGTCTCGCAGGATCAGGACCACGACCGTCCCGCGCCTTCCGCCGACGCCAACTCGAAGCAACAGCATCCATGGCCAGGCAACTGAATTCGCCAAGATTGTCCCGTCGGTGCGTTCCCCGGATGAATGCTCCAAGGCGCACTTGCCTTCAGGCAAGAGTTCGATCGAAACGGTCGATCGGCCACTGCGATTCAATGCATGGCGCCAGATCGCAAGTGCACTGACCGCAACCACCGACACGCAACCGAGCGATCGAATGAATGGCGAAATCGGAACGATCGCTAGGGCAAGAAGCGAAGCACTCCCAAGAGCCGTCAAACAGGTAGCGGCGAAGAATGACGGACGGATCGCGACCGGTGCGGTGGTCGCCACGTGTGGTGTCGACTATATCCGCCGAAAGACGATCGTACTGTTCGTGCCACCGAATCCGAACGCGTTCGACAACGCTGCACGGATGGTCATGGGACGCGCAGACAGCGGCACGTAGTCGAGATCACAGGCGGGATCCGTGTCAACGAGATTCGCTGTCGGTGGCGCGATCTGGTTGTAAACCGCAAGCGTCGTGAAAATCGCCTCGATTCCGCCCGCGGCACCGAGAAGATGCCCGGTCATCGACTTGGTCGAACTCACCGAAAGCTTTCTCGCATGATCGCCGAACGCGCGCTTGACTGCCAGCGTTTCGGCAATGTCACCAAGCGGTGTTGATGTTCCGTGCGCGTTGATGTAGTCGATCTCATCGGGATTCGTTTGCCCGTTTCGCAATGCCGATACCATGCTACGCGCGGCACCATCCCCGTCCTCGGCCGGCGCAGTAATGTGAAATGCATCGGAACTCATGCCGTATCCCGCTAGCTCGGCGTAAATCCTCGCGCCGCGGGACTTCGCGTGTTCGTATTCTTCGAGGACCATCACGCCCGCACCCTCGCCGAGCACGAATCCGTCCCGGCCAGTATCCCAGGGGCGGCTTGCGCCCTGCGGATCGTCATTGCGGGTGCTCATTGCCTTGGCGGCACAGAAGCCGCCGACTCCGAGCGGCGACACCGTCGCCTCGGCACCGCCTGCAACCATGACATCCGCGTCACCATACTCGATCAATCGTTGCGCCTCGCCCAATGCGTGATTGGATGTCGCGCAGGCGCTGACCGTCGCGAAATTCGGGCCTTTGAATCCATAGTTGATGGAGAGAATCCCGGAGACCATGTTGATAATCGATCCCGGTACGAAGAACGGCGTGATCTTGCGCACTCCGCCTTCGCGATAGGCCAGATCAGTGTCTTCGATCAGCGGCAAGCCGCCTATCCCGGAGCCAATGCAGACACCAATTCTTTCTGCATAAACAGGACACTTGTCGATGCCGGCGTCCTTGAGCGCGTCCATCGCCGCAGCGAGTCCGAAATGAATGAACGTATCGTAGCGCCGCGCCTCTTTGGGCGACAGGTAGGCCGCCATGTCGAAGTCCTTGACTTCCGCAGCAATCTGCGTGGGGAAGGAACTTGCGTCGAACCGGGAGATCCTACCGACCCCGGAACGACCGTTGGTGATGTTGTCCCAGGCTCGGGCAACGCTATTACCGACGGGCGAGATGATGCCCATGCCGGTGACGACGACACGACGACGATTCAACTCCGGCTCCAGGGCGATGTGTAACTGAGTGGAATATGGCTCTAGTGGCAGGTATTCAGGCTTTCTTCAAGTGCGCATTGATGTAGTTAACAGCCTGCTGGACTGTCGTGATTTTTTCGGCTTCCTCGTCGGGAATCTCGCACTCGAACTCTTCCTCGAGAGCCATCACCAACTCCACAGTGTCAAGCGAGTCCGCCCCGAGATCATCGACGAACGATGACTCGATCTTGATCTCGGACTCATTCACGCCTAGCTGCTCGGCGACAATCTTCTTGACACGCTGCTCGATACTATCCATTACTTTTCTCCTTCCCTGTTCGGGTGTACGTAGCCGTTCAGTTTACCAAAAAAAGAATCCCGCGCCCTGTCCGATACGTGATGCGGATTCGATTCAAACCATGTACATGCCACCGTTGACGTGCAAGGTAGAGCCGGTCACGAACCCTGCGTCTGCCGATGCTAGAAAAGCCACGGCCGCCGCAACCTCCTCCGGACGACCCAATCGTCCGAGCGAAATCTGCCTTAGCAGAGCGTCGCGCTGGGCCTCGGACAACGCCTTAGTCATATCAGTCTCAATGAAGCCGGGTGCCACGCAATTGGCGGTGATGTTGCGCGAGCCCAGTTCGCGGGCGAGCGATCGGGTCAGGCCCGCTACTCCCGCTTTGGCCGCCGCGTAATTGGCCTGTCCCGGGTTTCCCGCTGCCCCGACAACCGACGTTATATTGATGATGCGGCCGTAGCGGGCCTTCATCATTCCACGCATGACAAGTCTGGAGAGACGAAACACCGCCTTCAGGTTGGTGTTGATCACCTCGTCCCAGTCACTGTCGCTCATTCGCAAGGCAAGATTGTCTCGCGTCACGCCTGCGTTATTCACCAAGATCGAAACCGGAGCAAATCGGGTCTCGATATCACTGATTGCATTCGCGCAGTCTGTAGCTTCGCACACGTCCAGCTTAATGCCGGCGCCGTCGATCCCGGCAGCCAGGAGCGCTGTCTGAATACCCTCGGCACCCGCATCACTGGTAGCGGTGCCGACGACCCTGGCGCCCCGTGCGCCAAGTTCCATGGCAATCGCGCGGCCGATCCCGCGTGAGGCGCCGGTAACCAGCGCCACCTGTCCATTCAAAGTGCTCCAGGTCGCAGTCACTGGCCGGTCTCAACCGACTGAAACCACAGCCTTGTCAATCGACGGCAGATCCAGCAACGGCAGCCCCTCGAGTTGTTTGTCGATTCGTTTGGTAAGTGGCGACAACATATGAACCGGTCCACACTCCATGACCTTTGTGCAGCCCATCTTGGCAATCGACTGGACTGTTTCGATCCATCGCACTGGTGAGTATGCCTGACGTACCAGGGCATCTCTGATCTGATCCGGCTCGGTGTAAGGCTGCACATCGGCGTTGTGGAGAACGGGAATATCCGGCCGCCGCAAATGCAGCGATTCGAGGCGATGCTTCAGCTTCTCTCCAGCGGGTTTCATCAGG
>APMI01004260.1_pt1 | contig 19386 bp, 16 predicted proteins | sample 667938 | NCBI WGS metagenome assembly APMI01 (sample SAMN01084076, study PRJNA167559) | wastewater metagenome | biome: Wastewater | place: Denmark: Ejby Moelle, Odense | collected 2011-11-28 | reverse complement strand
TAAAATAATTAATTGCTAAATTTTAGAAAAAGAAAAGTGGCGGTGGATTTTTTAGCAGTTTTTCAAATAAGAACATTAAAAATTGATATACTTCATATTACTAATTTCTAATAATAAAATAAAAAAATTTATGAATGATCTTTTCTAATCACTTTCTTGAAGTGGAGACATAATGAGGTACATTTGATATCGATGATGGTATTTAATATTGACCTGGTCCTGGAGAACGATTGGGTTTTTCATGATCTCTTTTGTCTTTTCCAAAACTAAATTAGAATAATAATTACCCGAATCCACCTTCATACTTTGATTAATGTTGATAATTGCCTGGACCAGGTACTCCCTCCTTATTTTCGAATGTCCGACGATGATCCGTTCCCATTCCAATCGTCTTATATTGAGTGTTGAAAATTGGGTTTGGATTATAATCGAAAGGACCCGGAACTTTTTTGTTATCTTCCAATGTTTTTCTTTATGTTTTAGGCATACTGAATGTGTTTGTGCCTAACAAAGTTTTATACTAGTACGAGCCAGGTCCTGGAACTCCGGTATCTTCTCCCAATCCTTTACGCTTATCTTTACCAATCACAACAGATTTATGATCAAATGCTGTAACTTTGTTTTAGTACTTCATTGGACCAGGTTTTGACATTATTTATCTAAAGTTTTATATCTTAAGTTTCGCTTATTTGCCAACAGTGAATGAGGGTGAACTCTTTTTATTAAAGTCCGTACTATAGGCTCCAGGCCCAGGAATTTCCTTACTTTTGAGATCTTCCTTCGTGCTGACTCTTACTCCCATTTTGAATCCTCTTGATTTAGAAATGGATTACTCTAAATCGCTTTTGACAGCATATGATCCGGCTATATAGAATTGTATGTACGTCCAGGTACAAGCACATTGGTAGATTGAGATCGGTTGGATTTACTGAACACCACTTGAGGCTGATGATGTTAGGAACCGTTAGATGTACTTCCCAAATTGTATGTGCCAGGTCCAGGAGTCTTTGTGTCAATCCCAAGCTCGATTTTTCTCTATGGACCGAACACAGGCGCTTGATTTAGTCCCAGTAAAGTACTTTTTGAGGTTTAGTACTGCCCAGGTCCTGGGATAAACTTGGTGGCTTTGTCGTAATCAGGATGTTTTTGAGACTGCCCAATTTTGTAACTTGAGTTAGACTTCATGATCTTATGAAAATCAGGCTGATATGCACCTGGTCCCGGTAAATCGTCCTGTTTTGTAAGTTTAGACCTTGACATAACCAAAGCAGTGGGAACATGAGAGCTCTAAATAATTATATAAAAATTACAATATTGTGCTGGGTATATGTTCCAGGTCCTGGAACCAGTGTTGAGTAATCAGAGAAGCGCTTGCCTTGTGATAATCTGCATGACAATAGTTGTACTTATTAAGAGACTTATCTGTCTTCAAATAACCATTTGTATTATATGCACCTGGTCCAGGCAGTCCGTTATCTGTAATGAGACTGGATTTCTTGACACCGCCTATGGAGTAGGAGGGAGCACTGTTTTTATCGACCATTATAAATATTATTGCTAATATAATTTTATGTAACTCATGGCATTCACTTAACATCAATATAATAATAGTTTCACTCACCGCACTCCATTGGCTGTTCTAACGTAAGATCTACTTGCAATTAGTTTAGGCTTCTGTTTCTACTGTGAATTTATTCTTCTATTTTATGGCGGATTATCTTTGCAGTAAGAATTAGGTGGTGGTACTTTCTTGAATACTAAGGCTTTTCTCTTTAATGGCTATTAGCTTGACCTTATTAAAGGCTGGTAATTGTAACTATTATCATTTCCATTCTATATAAACTTAGTTGTTTTAGTCAAAAATTATGTGTACGTTTTCTTTGCATTTGTCGTCGTTTTATTCTTGCATGACCGAATGGGTTAATAAGATTTGTTTAAATTTGCTTGATTAAAGGGATTACCTGCTTTTATGTATTATGGCTCGAATAATTTAGAGTCATAACTATTTCTTAAATTAGCAGATTTATTATCATAAATTTGTCCGTATATTAGACCATTCTTCCGAATGCATTGTTCTTCAAAACTTTCACTCTGCACTCTTGTCGGAAATACAATTCCTTAACTAATTAGTCTTATGTTTGGGCACAAGCGACTAGCAGTTGGCACTTCAGGAATGATAGGATCACTCCAGCTGCTTTGTTATTGTCTTTACATAATTTACTTATGGAATAGCTTGCGTGCTCTCTACTGGATCTTCTTTAATTTATACTATTTCTTTCTTTGGCAGTGACTTTGAGAGCTGTTTCCTCTTGGCTGATGCTCTGATGACTGTTACCATCCGTAAATCCAGCTTTGAGCTAAGTGAGGCTGACGGTTAAAAGTAGCAGTGCTCATCAATACTTTCTCTTTTTGTTTGCTATTTTAACTATTTTTAGATGCTAATCTAGACAGTTGATTTGCATCAACTCTTTCGAGTAAACTTAGTCTCTTGTCTTCGAGCTTGCATTTTTCAATATTTTTTATTCTAAGAATGGCCTTTTTCTATAGTTTTTTATACAGCTTGTTAGCCAAATTACGCACATAGTCTTCATACAGATATATTTAATGAGAATTTGCATCATCTAGCCCAGCAATATCTTTGACCTAAATAGTAAAGTACAGTGAGCAACAGTCATTTTCTTTTTTAAATTTAATATATTTGCGTTTACGTACGTGGTCCTGTCGTTGATTGTCAGTGCCTTATCCGATGACTTTTTATAGATCCTCGTAAGTGAAGCCGAAGATGCCGACCTGTGCATTGTTAGAATACAGTTAAATCATAAAGTCTTACAGATCCCTGTTGATGCTGAAGTTGGTCTATATGCAATTATTGATCAGCTTCGAGCATAGAACCATTGAGGTTGACTTATCTATTATCTTGCATTTCAAGTTCTTATAATGATGACTGTAGAAGAGCAACGATGCTTATGCGATAGCAAGTGAGTCGGACTGCAGCATGGGGCAAGGAGTAGGATCAGTATTGTAGGCTTATATTTATGTGCTCATCTAATATCAGATGGAAGAACTTCGAAATACCATTGCAATTATACAATCAGCATGTCAGTAAGCGTAATACTATCATAATCACAACACATCAAATGTGCTTGTGAGGAATGGACAGTATGCACTCATTTGTGTTTCCCAGCCTTGTTATCTTGTCCATCTTCTCAAGCGGACTCAATGTCTTCACTAATTTAACTTGGGGTTGATCAGGAGTTTTATTGACCCAGCACTCCCGCAAGTACTCACGGTGCTCCTTCTCCTTTTCTTTGCGGCATACACTCAGCAAATTCTTGAATGCCTGAAGATTTTACTTGGATCTCTCACGCAGATCAAAACAGTACGGCTCCACTTTGACATTCTCCACGCCTGAGTATTTCTTCATGATGCGCTTTAGGTTAGTACGATGAGTGTGCAATTCCTCAAGGACTTCCTACTTGCCTTTAATATGTTATGACTGGAGTGTCTAAATAGTGCATGGGTTACTTGCTGCAGTCTTTTGATGCTAGCTCTAGCACTTCCCGTCCCGAAATAGCAAGTTGCATGAACGTCCATTACAGCACTATACTCTTTCATGCTCTGGTTAGCTTGCCATAAACTAGCGAATGGCTTCACATTGCTACTGCTGAACCCTGACTTTTGTTTGGTCCTTCGCTTTGTTATCGTATAAGGAGTTGTTGTTTCATGAGGTTTCTTCTATTGCTGCAGTTATGTTGACATTTATAATATTTAATAAATACTATTTCTAAACCGCAATTCTCTAAACCGCATAGTTGACAATAAACAAATTTGATTGTATGTCTACAATAGAATTATTCAGAAAATGGTCAATAATAATTTGAATAATCATGTAACATAGCCCAAAGATAATGGCAACAATGTGCAATAACTACAATATCGTCATAGTATGCATCACAATAATGACACTTCTGACTGCTGTTTAATGCAATAAATCTGTAAATGAACTGCAAGCAATCGAATCGCAAATAAGATCATTATCGCTTGGAAATGCAATGCCAGCATACACTCTAATCAAGATCTCATATGCCAATTTGACAAAAACTAGTTCATCATAACTAGCTGACTGCCTACTGGACTAGAAATATGCAATAGATGAGAAGTACGAGTTGATACCGAGTGTGAACATCCACGAGGGAGACTCCATATACTACCCTGCCATGGTGAGACTGTGCAACCACTACTTCACATTAAGTGGGCACAAAATTGCAAGCTTTCATGGCAAGCAAGGTATGAAGTATAGACATTTTTTTAGTTCAGCCAAAAACTAATATACGTACTTTGCTGAAGTGCACTGGAACTCTAACCTATAAGGAAATAGCACAGTTTCAATAAAAAAATTGCATAGTCGCAATAAGAAGCTATCAATAGACTAAGAGGTTGTCTTATCAATTCCGCTTACTTATGGAGAGGTAACTGACTTCGTAAACTCTTTTTCACTGTCACTTCGATTATTTGCAGTATCAACAAGCAAACATAATATACTATTCTATAAAAATGATGGAACCTTAGATCACGTTTTCTCTCTTTCTACATTAAATCACCAATAAACACTTTCTCAGTAATCGTACCCTGTGTTGACAAAACTCAATACTCAGTTGGCAATTCACTCAAGCATAATCAGCAATGGGCTGTCCTACCTATACGTGATTAGTACAAACGGTAAGAACTCAACTTTAAGGAAATTTATACTACCTCACATTGACCAACATCTGGATGGCTTTAAACTGGATCTCAAGTTTAGTGATCAAAACTGGAATTAGTTTTACTTCAAAATTGGTACCAAAATATACGTTTATGAAGTTAGTGCAGCAGCAGCCAAACAAGCTGAACATGGACCTAAATACTGGTATCCTCTTCTTACAAAATCAGATAACTATCATATTATTTTGAATATGCTGACTGTCTAGTCACTCTCAACTTCAAGCAATGAGAGTATAAAATTTTACTACAATCTGACAGATGGCTCATCATCAATGCTGCGACTGCCAGATCTGCCGTGCAGATCTCCTTTATAGATTTCTTCTAGTTCTCAAAGCCAGACTTCACATTTTATATGCTCTCTTTGCGATTTAGCATACGAGTGCTATTCATTGAATACTCACTCAGACCCATCAGCAAGTTCATCATCTAAACTATAGTACACAGACTACTCCAAGTTCAGAGTTCCGCTTATTTTAATATCATTGGGCTTTGTTGTGTTTATTAGCATCACTAGAGGCAAGAAAAATAAACCAACTGTTTAAGAAGACAATGAATAAGAAACCTTTATGAAGTAGCTCCAAAAAAGAGATAGAAATTTATACGAAACTCTCAAGAAAAATAGAGAATCAGATGTAAGTTAAAATAACATGAGCAGATCATAAAGAATGGATGCTCAGGCTGCCTCCAGAAATAGACTTTTTCAATCAAACGCACATGAGTAGTGATAATGATAATGTAGCAAATAATACTAACAGAAATATCATAAGAAATAGTCATAGCCAACACAGCTCTATTTTAGGTAGTCGAGGACTGTTTCGGCCATCATCTTTGTTTTTGGCAAGCTGTTCAATCTTCTTCTTCCATTTGGCGTACCTGTTCTCCACATCACTGTTCTTCTTGCTAAGATGAGTACTGTTGACTTTACTGGAGTTCTTCGTCGTTACTATCCCCAAATATTATTTTTATCGCTGAATTCGTTCTATCGCTTGATATATTTTTTATTTACTCGGGTCAATGCTCGATCGGGAAACACCGCCCACATTGTTGTGCACTGATTGAAAATGTCTTGTTCTATAACTACTCAAGTCATGAATCGGAGGGACATAAGGCAATTGCGTGTCTTAATTTTTTATTATTGATTTAGGCTCAGTCACCTGTTTAATATTTTTTGGACACAACTTTACTAATCGCAATTTTTTCTCCTGAATTATATTTGTTTTGTCTGCATGTTCGACAAGAGTAAGTAACGCAGGCTCATCGGTCCATGGTTAAAGATTCCACTTTTCAGAACCGACATGTGTGTATATTTATGGATGTGAGTCAATTCTTCCTTCCATAATTCTTAATATAAATCTATCATATTAAATGCCTATCATTCAAATAGTATAATCCTCACAAAATGCTTAAATTATATTGGTTTCAACTGGACCATTAACTCGAACTTATGATACATTTTCATATTGCCTATCGCTGCTGTTTATGCTCGGACTGCTCGATCTTTGATGGGCTAACATTTTGTCAGTTAGCTCAATATTTGATTTCAGTTTTTCTATCACCAGTGAATCTTTGCTGTAGTAGAAGTTCAACCGAGTCAATGCTAAATCAAATAGACTCTTAGCTTAGGCTATCATATTTAGTTATAATTTTACGATCGCCAGATTGTTGCACAGCTCAGCATACTCTAGACTATATGGGTATTTCGTTGATACAATTCCCAGTGCTTGCTTATAATATTAATCGGCTGATGTAAGATCTCCCTTCAAAAATAAAAGCTTCCCTTTCCTCCTGAGAATTCCGGCCTTCAACATATCGTTTTCTTTCAGATTAAGAGAGACAGTTTCAGTTTCAGCTAACACATGCAGTGCTTGATCATAGTTTCGCATGAGCAAATTGCACTCATATAAGTTAAGCAGAGAAGAAATGAGTTTACGGGAATTTTATGAGTACTAATGCTTCTTAATTTCATAGCTAATGAGAAAGCACTGTTCTGCTTGACTCACCTGGTATGCGGTTAGATACAGTGAGCCAAGATTGTTCATGCATTATGCGTATTTCGTGCGCTTCTCAGATTGTTTGTACAGCTTGAGGGCCTTGGAGAAGGATAGGATACCGTCGTTCCACTTTCTGATTTCAGTGAAGCAGATTCCCAATCGGTGATGTATGTCAGCGGCATCTATAAGTAGTGACTTTGGTTGAAGCTATCCCATTTCCAGTACCTGCAAGTACAGGATTGATGCTCTTTAGAACTCTTTGCGATGTTCTTTACAATAGGCCATCAACAATCGCCATTTAATCTGGACGCGATCGCTCATGTAGCTGTACTTTGTTTTGAACTCGTATAAGTACTATTCTAGTTAAAATATTTTGTTGCTTCTGATGAAATCAATCGCATCGTTGAGTTTGTCTTATACCACAAACAGTGACTCTACTATTGACTAAGATTCACTTTATCCATACGAATAGATTGATTGCTCTGACTCTACTTGAGACTTGCTGCTCTTGTGCTTCGAATTCTTAGCCACCCCACTTTATTTTATTTAACTTGGGAACTTGGCTGACAATTTTATCAAAGGCGGGATCTCTGGTTTTGTCGCTTGCTATTTTTACTTAATCTCTCTATTTTCCTTACTTTGCAGTATCTCATTAGCAGGCAATCTTTGAAGTTCAGGCTGGCATGTTTTGCTTGTTGAAATGTTTGCACTATCTCTTTGCTTTTTTGGTACCTTACGATCTAACTAAGAAGCTATTTGTGATTATTTGTCACCACTATTTATTTTCACTTTGCCTTCGATACTTTCCCTTCTAGGTCTGCTTGATTTTGATTTTGATTTCTCTTTCTTCATAATGACCAAATCAGGTAGTATTTGTTTAGTGGACACGAATACATTAAAATTGTCATCGATGTCTTTAAAAGAATGGGAGGCGAAATACTTCTCTGACATGACTCTATCACTATCCTTATCCTCATTATTATTATTGGGTTGATTACGTGCAGCAGTTTAAAATGCACATAGTTAATTCCCTACTGAGAACTAGCTGCTATCTTACTACTACTCATCATGTTGAGATAATTTCTGAGTGTGAACAGACTGCTTTGGTTTTACGATCACTGTTATTTATAGGTCACTGTTGTTGTACTTGCTACTGATCTGGTTAAGTGCTCTGTGAAGGTCCTGGGTGCCTGGGTTTAGCTTCACTATCTGTGTGCTCATTCGAATTATTTGGAAACTATTAACACATGCATATTAATAATACAATATACACGCACTCGTCATTAATCAATAGACTCGAAGTAAGTGGAATCCAATGTAATTAATGAGTAAAAAAAACTTGTTGCTATGCTGCGTAGCCTACAGTTTCATCATGAGCATTCTACTAGTACTATGTGTTTTATGTAGAACATTTTCGGCATGTGTCTTTCATATGAAGAGCAGTTCTACGACTGGAACATAATCAACATGTCTTAAGCCAGAAAAGAGCTATTCAAGTCAGCACTACTGCACACATTCCTGCTAGTGGGATCACTAGGCTTTTACTATTTCAAATACTAATTTACAAGGACAGGCTTTATGCAGTTGAGAACTAGCGACGAAGACCTAGGTGCTGTGTGATTCTTACTTATATTACTTAAATGCCAAATTTAATGAATTCGGGTATTAGAATTAAATATTGAACAGATCGCATATTAAATAACACCACACTTATACTGATATCTGATATATAATAATTGTGATATGTCAGGCTGGGGTACTGCTATTGGATTTTTCGCATCAGCGTACTTGCTCAGAGAGTACTCGTCATACGACAATAATCAGTTTAGGTACAAGTACAGTTCATATTCTACACTGCGCAATGAAATCGTGCCGATTCTTTTAGGCAATGAAAAGGTTCTTACTCTCTAAGATACTAGTAGGGTGTACTTCACTAAACTGAGAAAAGAGATATTTGGCAATACAGATAAGTGATATCAATATGATAATCTACTTTCATAACACTCATTAACGCTAAGATATCTCATTCAATTTTTTCATAAAAACAGCATGTGAACTGCATATATTGATATTAATTAATAAGAATGATATTTAATATATAAATCGCATTCCAAACTTGCAAATATGCTTATCTGTGCATAGATATGCAAATATTGATGTTGAATTTATTATAATAATGCGGGTATCCTGATTGAATCCGGCCAGGTCCTCATTATTATTACTTGTGCTTCAATAAGATCTACAAATATATATAATGTCGCTCCCACAGCAGTTGGCCGCAAAGATCAAGTCTATCCCCATGGACCCTCTGGCCCTCGCCAACAATGTTGAGCTGGCCTACATGCTTTCTTTTTCGAATTACAGTACTCGACTCTTCACGTAGGTCTACCCTCCGACTCTGCACAATGCACCCCCAAGGATTCCTATAATTCGCCTCTGGAGAACTACAGCTTTGTGGACTTCGATTAGCCCACATATGAGGCTCTGTACTCAGAAACCCGTAGGAATTACGAGTCCAAGAACTCCAATACAATAAAAGGCATAAGAAATAGCTTCAAGGAGTTCTTCACCAGAGTGTCCGCCATGACCTACTCTGCAGCTCTCAAGAAGGACGAGCTACTGTCCGCTCCATCCACTTCCACCATCAAAATCCCCACTCTCGAAGGCGAGTATAAGCTGGATCAAATGAGGGGTAATAATCCTAATGATTGGCCCCGAAATCTCAAATAATTTCAAGAGGAAATCTTGAAGTTGCCGTGGAATTCCTTTGCAGCTGAACCTGAAATTTACTTCTAGGATTTCTTCAAAAATGCATTTTCGACTCTAAACTCTTTTCTTAGAAAACTTGAGTCAAAGTAGAACAGAGCTGAAACTGTCAAAGATATTAGTCTTGTAATTTAGGTAATATTGCTAATCAGCTTGAAGACTAATAATCAAACATACATTTTATCTCAATTGCAATCCATAAACAACATGAATATTGACAGAGTGTTATAATAAAAGTAGCTATAGCTGATTGTGGCTAAATTGCAAAGTTTGTCTAATGACGTATTTGAGAAAATTCCAGTCACTGAAGAACAAGAATATCACGCTCCTAAAAAACTATGGGAGAAAGGATCTGCTTTCATGATCATGAAGAAAATACATTTCCAAAAGCAAAATGGGCTTGCCTATTACAGTGTCACCAATGACGGCACATACATGTACATTTTTGTTTCGTCGATTAATGGCGGAATGTACAAAATAGGTACTGGCAAGAACAACTCGATAGCAGGCAAAATATACCTATAGAAGGATGTCACACTTGCTGTCGGATCTAAACTCGACGAAGTCAATTGGGTATTCTGTCATGATAAGCTCTATCTCAAAATTGGATCTCGTGACCCTAACTCTATTTAAATAATTAACCCCAGCAATTTCAAATCAGAAGGACTAGTTGAGCTAAAATGCCCTTCAATTTTTGGTCATCAATCACTTATCAACTTAAATAAAAATTCGATTTTGTTGACTGATGGACATAAGCTTTACTTTCTAGGAAAGCAGCTCAAGATTAAACACTCCAAATAATAAAAAAAAGAAGAATAAGTAAAGATTGTACCTGAGTAAGAATAAAAAGGAGGAAGAAAAAAGAAACCTAAGAAGCAAAAGAATCAGCAAGCAGTCAATGAAGTCCCACAGCCCAACCCATAACAAATTGAAAAAGTTTTACAGTTTGTACTATTTGAGTTTGATTTAAGTCAGCCTGAAGCTGATATTTAATCAAATGAGAAATTGGTGCAAGATTTGTTTGTGTGCTTCAACGGATATTTTACTATCAAATAATGCAAACGAGCTTTGAACTTAAGTGAAGATGATTTGTCAGAAGCTGCACAATGGCTGGTTGACCAAGGAGAAAAGGAAAGAACAACAAAAACTCTATATCCTTCAAGCAGAGTTATAATTGCAGAATCTGAGATCACAAGTAATTTTGCTGAGAAGAGCTTAAAAAATTCAAACTAAATTATTACGAAAGAAGGTTCTCTTATCCATACTCAGAATGTACATTAATCTACTTGGACTATGGATGAGGACGAAATTACTTGCTATAGTGAGTCTGGTTTCAAAATCTTTAGCAAATATGAAGCTGATTCTCATGCAGCTGTTGAAAATCCTCACTTAATAAATACTCATTTGAAGACAATGGAAGGAAAAGTTCAAAGAAATTCATAATACACAATTAGTTATGATCCATACAACAGAATATTTTACACTTTTACATGGCCAACAGATGGAGGCCACTACTTCCCCACAGCCGTGCTTATCGGATCTTAATTTAAGCAGACTGCCGAACTCACTCATCAGAAGAAAATTAGTCTTTCACAAGAAGACCCTCACAACTTTTCATAGTTTTGTAAGTGGACTTTAAGGAAAATGAACCTACTCGATAACTTGCACTGCTCTGACCAAGGGAGAATCAACGATTGGCTCTGGTACTTTGCTCAGAAAATTATCGACATCAATAGATAAATCAATGCCAACAACGAACTAGATAAGAAGAAACTCATCAACAAAAGATCAAAATTACTTACTAAAATGAACAAAGTCAACGAGTACTATGATATTTATAACCAAAACAAAGCCTGTCTCGATAAAAAAGGTAAAATAGTGAAATAAGTTAAATTGGTAGCTCCATTTGCATCTGATGGCTCATATGAGAACTTAAAGAACATTAAAGCTATATTTGGCAATAAATTAAAACCAGAAGACATTCATTAATTTATTTTCTGTTTTGAAGGATGGCTGCTTAACTGTCCTAAAATAATCGATCAAAAGATTCAAAATCTTATATATGAAATTAGAGAGGAGCTCATTGAACTCAAATCATCGCTTGGTCCTACCTCAGTTCGTAAAATAAATAATTTGTTTATTAACAACTTTTTCTAATTCTTCGAAAGTGTGCCTCAACAGAAAGATTTTATTATGAGTCTTGATAAAAATTAAGTGAGTGTGTTTGTTGAAAAGCATCAACACTCTAGATTTAGAAGTAAAAAATCGATTGTATACGAAATTAAATCAAAAGATAATTTACTGCAAAAGTACGAAAGCAAAAATAAATTCTAATAGATTTTCCCCTTCGCTTCGAATGTTGCTTTGAAAGAAATCTACGAAGATCGTACTATTGGAAACTTGATGACAGAAGATTTAAAAATGTAATAAAAGAAAGATAAAGCAAGCTTCTATAAATTTTTAGAGAAATAAATTATTGCAGGACCCAATGGAATCAAATTATTTGGATACTTATTTTTGGAAGCCTTTAGATCTATTGTTAAGCATAAAAAATTCTAAGAATATTCAAAATAGTTATAGAGGCTATTCATTGAATCGTTTAAAATTATACAAAACGTTGTATCTCAAGCAAGTTTAACATTAATTAGAAGCCTGTCTGACACAATTAATTACATAGTTCAAGTCTATTTTGCATCACTATGTTCATTCAATCCTTCACGAGAGTTGATAGAAAGTTTACTCAAAATATTGGATGATCTCCAAAAGAAAGAAGTGACAAATTTATTTGTCTACCTTGAATAAATGGAATTATAAGGTATTTCTCAAACATTCTAAAGAATATATGAGACTTCGCATCCAATAGAGCGAGGTAAGAATCAGAATTTTCCTTCTTTGCGAAGCCCTTAAGCCTCTTTAATATACGCGGATTTCGACAAGCGATGTCAGTCAGATCAAAACCATGATAATTTAACGATTCAAATAATTCATTAAAACTCTCCTGTTGGCAATTCTATAAGCTGCAATGATGGTGTGTTCACAACTAGCTTGCGACTGACGGGTAAAGTAGATTCTGAAAAGCCCTATCTCATTATGGGAAATTCAGTTAACATCGATTTTCAAAGCAGTGGGCATGCAAAGGATGCAAAAAGTTTCGGCCGCTTTGGCTTCAAATTCGGGTTGAGACCCATTTTTGCTGGCAAAATTCGGTATAAAAAAGAAGTAGGTGACAAAATCTAGAAGGTCTTCTAATCTAAACCGGAATTTTAAAAATATTTAAACACATTAAAGTTGCTGACGGTAACTATTTCAAACTCCATTGAGAACTTGCTGCGTGTTTAAAAAGATTAAAACCAAAACCAATAAATATGTAAATTTTTGAATGGTAAAATATTCAAAGAAGGATATGAAGAATAAATAAGCTCATTGAAAAATATTGAAGCACCCATAGCACAATAATTTTCAATTTAAAATATATTCACATAGAAGCATAAGGGTCGCCTTGATGCTCGACTGACTCTCTTAAAGAATCTTCATGCAGATGGTCTGAATAAATAAAAATAAGCAAAGTCGTCTATTAAAAATATAGATAAGAAAATTATAAAAGAAGCTGAAAGTATTTGGGATATGTAAGGCATTCCAAGCTATTTGAAAATTTATGTCTAAAAAATTAGAAATTTTGAAGGTGATTTTGTTGACATTTTCCTCTAGGCGAGAAAGCTTGCTTTACCCAAAGGAATTTACTCTAGTTAATTGAGAAAAGCAGGATTCTCATAATAATTCAAGAAATTTTGGCTTCAAGGAGAAGCAATTTTATTTTTGACAATCCTAAAACATTCAGGTTTGCTTCACTTGAATATTAAATTTTCAATTTAATACATCAAAGCAAATCTAAAAGCATTTGAGGAAGCAAGAAACAGAATTTTTGAAACATTTATAAATAGAATGCAGTCAGTCAAGTAATGGAGAGATCTGTTATAAAATTTCGAAAACAAAAAATAAGAAATCTAAGAAGAATCAGAGAAGAAGTAAAAAGTAGAAGAAGTAAAATAACAGCCTAAAGTGATTGAAAAATTGTCAGGAATTCAAATAAAAAAGAAAGGAATGCCAACTAAGACAATAAAGCTTGAAAATAAGAAGAACCAATCGAAACCTGCTAATAATAAAGTCGCAAAAAAAGAAGAGTAAGACCCTGCAAAATAGAAATAAAGAATACGACGATCAGCTGAACAGAAAATTCGTTAAAGGCTGACAGAAGATTATTTAATAAAGTCAATATGCAAAGTAAAAAATATAGAATATGTCCCAAAATAAACTTATTAAAATGTGACCAGAATAATTGCTCGATTGTAACAAGAGTCCGAGCAACCAAAACAGTTGGAGTCCGTTTACATCGAACCTATTGAGCATTTAATTCGCTCATGTCTGTTCTTACTCAAACTTAAATCTTCAAGTACAAAACAAGTAATAAGTGATGTTGAAGAATTAGCGCCTGAGTAAATGTTCCGATCATATTCAGTCGATCAACGTCATGTTAATTTGAACAAAGTTAATGTGTTCAGATAGTGGTTAGAAAACTGGAAAAAATGGAAATAATTCAATAAGGAGTAAGGAAAAGTTTAACTTAAGTTCCCTGTTTCTTAAATCATAGACTATATTGTGAGTTGGTCTTCACTTGATAAATTCAAAAGCTAAATCGAGTTCAGAGTCAGAATTGCACAGAATAGAACTAAATTTTATGAGTTTGCTAATGCGCTCATAAAGATCACTTCTGGATCTCTGCTTCTAAAGTATGCGCTTGGCTCTGAAGTAGCAAATATTAAAGGATCTCACAACTCAGACTTATAATCAGTTCCTAGTAAGAAAATGTCAGATCTTAACGAAAGATATCGGGATTATTCGCTCAGTTTAAAACATGAATAGTAAAGAAAATTCAAGCAAATTCCACTAAAGCTTAAAGAGATACAATCGCTATTAAAATCGGAATCAGAGCACACTTTATAAAAAATTAAGTTAATTTCTCTTAACTTGTATCTAATCGAAAGTGAAAATCCTCATATTGACTTGGATATCGCATTGTTCTTCATTCCTCTGAAATACCTAAACTACAACAACCAGGAACTAATTTTCATTGTTTCTCTAATCATCCAGCGAGCTTTCTTATCAAATCATGGTCTTGATTAAATTGTTTCTAGTCTGTGGAAAGAAGTCGGCAATGATACAATTTCTTGCAAGCGCTGGAGAGACTACTTTTTCATATAAAGAGTTCTTTTCCTCATGAGAAAATTATAACACAAATGCAGGCAGAAACTGGAAGTCCCTTAGAAGAAGAAAGTAGCTGAGATCTTATTTTACATGATCTACCATTTAGAAATACCATTGGTATGTAGAATTTGCCTTCGTATTTTGAACTCATTGAAAATCTCTCTTAAGAGAGAAATTGAAACTCCTTTATAGAAGTCATACAAAATAATTAGTATTGGTGAAAAATCTCAAAAAATATAGGAGTTCAAACTGGACAACAAAGAAGAGCATAATAATATTTAAATAATTGCTCAAAAGTGCTATGATATTTTTAGAAGCCAACGTAATGATGATATCAAAGATCGCCTTCTTGCTCCTTTTAAATAGGTACAAATGGATCAACCAGTAAGTTAAAATACTTTCAACATTGTCTTAAATATGAATCTGGAAGAAGACGTTGTTTGGATGGTCACTGTGCTCTACTATTTAGAAGAAATTGAAAAGACTATAAATCCTATTAAAGATTGGGACGAGTTTATCACTAGAAAAAACAAAAAGCATCACAAAGAGAAGGAAAAATAAGCCAACAATAGTCAATAAGTTCAAGCAGCAAACAACACTGCTTAGAAGTCAAATAAAAAATATTTGGAGCATAGGATTCTTCAAAACATTCCCAATAGCATTAGTAATCTCTCTGATTAAGTGTAAGCAACATTGCCTGTCGGCTGGTTCTTCAACTATAGCAATATATTTAACTAGTAACAGACTAATAAGAAAGTAAACAGTCCTGCAAATCCAATTAGTAGCGCACAAAATGCTCCTAACATCACCCAGAAGAAAGGCAAGAATGCTAATCAGGCTTTGAATCAAAACGGCAACCGTAAGGCATGGGCTGCAGCTTAATTCTCGAAGTTGTTGAAGAAATTCGAAGATTTAACATCCAAGCCTCTTGAAGAACCTAAGGAAGATGAACCATAGTAAAATAAAATTGAGTTCATTAAAGCTAAGAATTTTATTTCTAGAATGAGAAAACATTGCACCGAAGTATCCGTCATCTTATCTAACCTATCATTAAATGGCTACTATGTTTTCCGAGAGGATGTTCTAAAATAAAAATGCGATCTTATTTGTCAACTGTTTAGTTTGGGTGGCCAGAATCGATTGAAGTCAATTCCCTTTGATTTTAAACTAAAAGATTATCCAACAAGACTGAGTCCAGTGTTTGTGTTCCCCAATAAAAAAAGCGAGTTGAAAATAACTTGTATTAGATCAGATCAATACAAAAAATTCAATGATTTAATGAATTTGGCTTCAGGTACTCACGTTAGAGTGGAGAACACTCAGCTATATTATAGTACTCTTGGTAACAGTGAGCTTGTATTTGAAGACAAATGCCATGCTCCTTATGAATAATTCCCTGAAGTTGACTCAAATGAAGATGATACAAAGATAGAGTTCAGCAAATATTTTATGGAGTCTAGCTTCTCAAGAATGAAAAAGAGGCAAGATGAAGCCTATATGCGAGAATACCCTAACTTGAAGTACTTTGTCTCTCAAGGAGGTATTGAGTCTGGTCTCTAAAAGTGCACATTGATTCCTGCATTTGATGCGGCCTTGACTTCATAAAAATCAAGCTTTGATCACATTTTTGCAGCTCCTCCAAAACACGAGACAATTGAAGACACTCAATAATTGTTAGAGAAAACAATTCGTTTATTAAAAGGTTCTTTTACTTAAATAAAAAAGAAGGAAGATATCGTGCCATATTTACTATTAAGCTGCTATCTTTAAAAATTGTCAAGTATGAATATGTAATTCATCAGTATCAATGTACTCAAATAGTTTGAAGATGCTTTGTCTAAGTTAGTGCGAGGATACAAATCTGATAACTCTATTGATGTTTACAGAGAGATTATACAAGTTCTCACGATCAAGATGCTCGATAGCGATAATAAAAACTTGGGTCAGTTCAGATTATTCAGATATGATGAAGACTCTTTAAATGATGATGTCATCAAATTTATTGATAACGACAAGCTCAAATCATCATTAAAGCAATAAGTAGCAGTGTCCTCAGCTGAAACTATTGAGAGCCATCAGCATGCGAAATCCAATTATTTACTTCCCTTGCAAGCTATGCCTGAAGAAAATAAATTGCTGATATATTGGGAGAAGAATATTCTGCCCCGTATACTTGACTTCGTGAAGAGTTCATTGAAAGAGTACGAAATTGTAGACTTCTTTGAACAAATGAGAATTGAACTCAGAAAAAATGAAGAGATGGAAGCAAAGAAGAAAGCTTATGTTATTTGTGATAATAAATTGCCTGCTGGAGCAGTAATGCCTGATGCCAACCACAACTGGAATTCTCTCACGATTGAAGACGTCACCGTTGGTCAAGATGTACTTGTTCGACTCCCCAAGCACAAAAACTAAAGTTCTAGCCCATTGATGTGCAGTCCCAGTCAATAATATCGAGTTGCACAGGTTATGTTTATTGACCAAAAGAGCTATAGCGTTCTTATTCGTCACAGAATGCCATAATATGGTTTCTTCGTGTACAGTTGGGTTCCGATAAATTCTCTTTAGGGAGTTGAAGAATTTTTAGCTCACTATTCAATTGATACAATTTACAAACAGCTGGAGTCCAGCTTCAAAGGAATTATATACAACTTCTCGAAGATGTGCATGACATCAGTTTCTAAACGTTTAAAAGTTAACAACATGTAATCTCTTTTTGAAGAAACCATTATTGATCTGCTACGACACAATCCTATCTCAGGATGGAAATAAAATAAAGATTGGCCCTTAAAGCAAAATTTAAAATCAGAATTAGCAGAGGGAAATACCAGGCTTGTGCAATTAATTGAAGATAAATTCTGTCCTATCAACAGCTACGATATCGATCTGAATTCTGAAAATATTATTAGTCTTAATAAATTTGACAAGAGTCTAGGACTTGTAGTAAGCTTTAAGAAGGCTTCTACTCTGATATGGTACTCTGGCATAAAGTTCTATGCAGATGAGTTTGGTTTCAAATAGATTGCAGACACATTCACCAGCAAGTCCTGTGCTAATGAGCTGGCTCCTCTCTAGTTCCGAAATCCCAATGTCTACTGCAAGTATTACCATAAGAAAGAGTTCTTGAAGCAAGCTGAATATGGCAGATATTAACAAAAGGAATTGATGGCTACCATTTTCTCAGTCGACCCCATTTGGACAGTGTCTACTTATCTAGCTAATATGATAGGAGAAATTGCTGCAGATGAAAACAAGTACCAATAGTTGCTTACACGTATAAATAAAGTGTTCCTGTCTTGGCTGTCTAAAAAGCAAGCGACTTATCTTTGCACTGAACTCTGCACTATTATCACTAAAAATACTCTCAGAATTCGTAAGATATGCTCTATTAATAATAAAAGCTTGAATCTAGAGATTTTAGGTACATCATAATAGCAATTAAAATCACTGCTTGAATGGGCGAACACTATAAAGTAATCATAAGAAAAAGATGTACTTGTGCTTTACTCACCTCTGCTCCAGAACTTAATTTAAATGATAGCATCATTGTTAAGTGGATTCGAAAAACCCAACTAGTTGCCTGTCAGTGTCCCATCCTATATCCAAGAGGTGATTAAGCTTATCCAAATGACAATATAGATCGAGAATAATCTTAGCGGCAAGAGAAATAAGAAGTTTATGACTACTAATGACACACAATGGGAAAGAATTTTAGTCATTGAAAATATTCCTGAGTACGTCACTGAAAAAGAACTCAGAGATAAAATAAAATCTATTCTTCTAAAAAATAACGGCAAAATATTAGCTCCTTCCTTCGATGTGTTTTACTGCTCAGGTCAAACCGTCATATTAGTGGACAGCTGGGACGTAACTGAGTTGGTTGAAGAAGAAATTATGTAAAAAATTGAAAACGAGGAAGAAAAACAACCGGATGAAGAAGGTCGAGAGGAAGGCAACCTGATGGAATGGAACTGTGAAATGTGTACATATTTAAATCCCATTGGAGTTATGAGCTGCTAGCTATGTGGAGCTCCTCCTCCAGCCACTAAAGAGTAAATTGTATATGAAAAAGTTGAAACTAAAGATGTGAATGAGACATAGTTAAAACTCAGACAAAAATAAATGAAAAGATTTTAAAACATCAAATAATAAATCAAAGCATATTTTAATGAAACCTGGAAGCATTAATGTTAACGAATCGATCAATTAAAGTTAACTTAGTAGAAAGCGAAAAATGAGAAGAGAAACAAGAAACAAAAAAATGTATAGCCAGAATAAAAAGTAATAGAAAAGCCAACAGAGCCCAAAATAGTTTTATCAAGTGGTTCGTCTGTTCTTGAAAAGAAGATAGTGTAGACATTCTTGAAGAACCGGTTCAATGGGCTACCAAAATAGATTATTAACCAAGTAAGAGGAGAACAATTCGTTACTTATCTCAGCAAATTTAAATAATTAGCACGCCTTGGATATGATTTATGGGGTGACAACATCGCAAACGAATCTCCATCTCTACTTAATTTTGAGTGCCTTTCATAATTAATGCAATATATTCAAGATGAAATATGTAAAGGATCCTCGAGTGTCATTTCGTATAATGAAAATTCAT
>APMI01001035.1_pt1 | contig 19386 bp, 17 predicted proteins | sample 667938 | NCBI WGS metagenome assembly APMI01 (sample SAMN01084076, study PRJNA167559) | wastewater metagenome | biome: Wastewater | place: Denmark: Ejby Moelle, Odense | collected 2011-11-28 | reverse complement strand
GTCTGTTCCGGGAACACATTTCCCCCACCGGCGACCATGAAGCCACCCTCGCTCGAATGAAGAATGACTTGGAAAAAATGGTGCACGGCATGGGCAAGGACCTCCATGCCACCATCTCCGTGACCCGGTCCTTCACTTCACTGCTGGACGAATGCAATCGCGACCTGCGCAGCCCTGCCGCCAGCAGCACAAGCATCGACGACGTGTTTGGTACTGTCGAAAAGCTGCTGCACGGCTCCACTGCCATGCAGGAAAACACGACCCGTTTTGAACACCGGCTTGGCTCTGCCAATCAGGAGATCTATCGCCTGCGTAGCGAGCTCGAATCCCTGCGCCAGAACACGATGCACGATGCACTCACCTGCGTTTACAACCGTCGTGCCTTTGATACCGAACTTGCCCAGTTCATCGGCAATGGCAAGCAGGTTCCGGCTCTCCATCTGGGCATGCTCGATATCGATCACTTCAAGGAGTTCAACGACAACTTCGGCCATCCGGTGGGTGATCGTGTTCTCCGGCTGGTCGGCAACCAGTTGAATGCAGTTGCCCGGGTCGGCGTGTCAGCCTATCGGTATGGCGGGGAGGAATTCGCGCTGATCTTTTGCGGCGGCACCGCCGAGCAGGCCTACGAGCTGACCGAGACCCTGCGCCTTTCGATCGAGCGCCTGGTCCTCAAGGACAGTCGCAATGGCGAACGCCTGGCCAGCATAACGGCGTCCATCGGCCTCGCCAGTCGCCATGCAGGTGAGACGGCGGCCGATCTGCTCGGTCGTACCGACCAGGCTCTATATCAGGCAAAAAACGGTGGACGGAATCAGGTCTGCCGGGTCTGAACCCCGGCAAGCAGGGGTCGAATACAAGGATAGCTTGAGAAATAATCTACCGACGAGGCGCATGACAGGCGAGAGGACTTCGGGGAGAACGTGACTGACATCTTCCTGACGCATTCTTCAAACGTTAAAGCCTCTGCCAATGCCGGGGCGATTCAGTTCAAGGCCCAGCCAGGCAGAGCTCTCAGTCACGGCGGACGCCCCAACGACGGCAATACTCCGGGAGCAGGCGTGGCGTCGCTTGGGTCCTCCAGACGGAACAACCAGTCTGTGTAACGGACGTCCCGCTCGGATGCGGCGCCTATTGACACCCAGCTGGGCAAATTAGCACTTCGCAAGGCCAGTCGGGTGGAACGGCTGCGTACCCCCGTGATTCGGCCACCTGCCCGCTCGACAATCCAGTCTGTCGAGCCGGTCATCGGATCACGATAAAGCTTGCGAAGATGGCGGCGAATGCCGGGAAAGCGCGGGTCCAGCAAAAGCTGCGCCAAATCCGTCGGGCTTTCGGCAACCCCCGCGGGCGTGTCCGCGCGATAGCGGACAATAGCCCGGGCAAACTCCCCCCCGATAAAAAGCAATTCTGCCTCCCGCTCCCGCTGGACGGCGACAGACCAGACTGTTCCAAGCTTTGCAAGCCCTAAACCCAACGCGGCGACAGCAAACAGAACAAGCAGATAAGTCACGCCGCACTGACGCGCACGCCCCGACGTCATAGGCCAGAAAATGGCTCACCGTCGCGGGATGTACCCGCAGCGCCACTGTGCAAGTCCCACACACCCGCCCCCGCGCCTTCGGGGGGAGAGACAATCACCCAGCTGTCGCGCCGCTCGGTTACCGGATCGAGGGGCAATGCACGAAGATAGCGGCGGCTAACCAGTTCATCAAGATCTTGAGGGTAACGTCCGGTGTCGCCATAAAACTTGTCGATCGCATCACGCGTTACCCGCAAAGTCTCGGCGAGCGCAGCTTCGCGCGCGCGCTCCAGATGCTGAAAGTAGCGCGGCGCGGCAATGGATAACAGCACCGCCACAATCGCCATAACCACCAGCAGTTCAACCAGCGTGAAGCCTCGCAGAAGCTTGCGCTTCATCTCCCCCATCATTACCACTCCCGGTAGGCCACGCCGTTAAGCCCCGCACCCGGTGCGCGAGAGTACACATCGAAGACGTCGGGGCCAGGGGCCGGCGACTCGGGCGGACTTGCGTAGCTGCGCAGCCCCCATGTCGCTGCCGCCGGCAGCTCCGGTGCGGAATTGAACGGATCGCGGGGAATTCGCCGCAGCAGGAAGATGCTGGCGCCGTCCGGCGACTTGAGATCCACCAGACCCATGACAAGAACATCCAGACTGGGCGGATAACCACTGGCATCTACCGTGCGCGCAATTCGCCCCTCATCACTAAGACGCTTGTAGCTGTCTATTGCCTCACGGATCTGGCGCAGCGACATGCGTAACTCGGACTCTTTGGCCCGCTGTGCCGAAATCTGCATCACCGGCATTGCAATGGCCGCCAGCACGGCGACCACCGCCACCGTAACCACCATCTCGATGAGCGTGAAACCCAGCGGCTTGATGGTCAAGGCGTAACCTGCACCGTAAATGGAGCTGGCGCATCCACCTGCACATCCTGCCCACCTACCTTCAGGGCAGCTGGACCAAGACGAAACGATGCAGCACCGCTAACAGCGCGGAGCGCCCGAAATCTGATCTGGGCCATAGAGGACGTCCCCGCGGGAAGTCGCAGACTGCGGTCATTGGTCGCCTCTGCAACCTGATCCGCCGGCTCCACCAGCCCACGATCAAAGGACAGCGTCAGATCGGCTGCCTCGATACCCGCAGACTGTTGCCGGACACCGATCAGAAACTCTTCACCGGCGCGAACAGTGACCGGCCCGATAAGTTGAAGCAAGGGCGCCTTTTCCATCATCTGCGGCGCACTCCCACCCTCGGGAAGCGAAGGCAGGACGGAGGCTCCGCCAGACGGTTTGATGGCCAAGCCTCCTGCAAGCGTCGATCCCACGAGCAAGGGCTGAGCCCCAACGGCGCCTTCTGTACCTGCCGCCTGTGTGGCGCTGGCAAGGTTTGGCCGGGCGACATTGCGAATTACCCGCGGGGTAATCAGAAGCACGATCTCGGTCTTGTTATTGACATCGCGCTGACTACTAAACAAGCGTCCGACACCCGGCAACTCTCCCAGACCCGGCAGGCGGTTCGCAGAACGACGTTCTTCGTCGCTGATCAATCCAGCCAGAACCTGGGTTTCCCCATCGTGCAAGCGCAAAGAAGTTATCGCGCTTCGCGTGCCCACCTGATAAGCCAGCGAAGCGGACGGTCCGGAGACCTCCTTGACCACGGAACTGACCTCCAGATTGACCTTGATCGCCACCTCATCATTCAGGTGCACGGAAGGCTCCACCTCGAGCTTGAGACCCACGTCAAGGTAATTCACCGACGCAGACACGCCGACGTTGGCTGTCGAGGTGGTGGTGAAAACGGGCAGCTTCTCGCCGATGTGAATCTTCGCCTTGTCGCGGTTCTTTACGCGGATACGCGGATTGGCGAGGATGTTGGCGTTGCCATCCTGATCCTTCAGGTTGAGCAGCAAGCCTGGATTGGCGACGAACGGCACCATTGCACCGGTGTTACGCAAATTAACGTTACCCGAGAGCAACTGACCGCCCAGATTCTGGCTGATCGTCGTCCCCGTGGTAGTTGTCACCGCACTAGTCGTATTTGGCTGGAGCAGCCCGTAGCCAATCTGGTCGGGAAAACGCACGCCCAGTTCGAGGAGCTTGTTACGGCTGATCTCCATGACCTCCACCTCAAGCATCACCTCCGGCTCGGCCAGGTCCAGATCCTCTATCAGGCGCTCGGCCAGCCGCACTGCTCCCGGTGTGTCCTTCATGACAAGCAGGTTGAGCTTCTCCTCCACGAAGAGGTCCTTGGTCTTGACCATCTGCTTGATCATCGCCATTGCCTGCTTCGGATCTGCATTCGCCAGGTAGAAGCTTCGTGTCACCAGTTCCTGATAATCCTTCTGCTTCGCAGGCGTGTTCGGGTAGATCAAGACCGAGTTTTCGTTGAGCAGCTTGCGCTCCAGTTGCTGAGTCACCATCAACAGCTTGAGCACATCATCGATGCTGCTATTGCGAACAAAAATGGTTACTTTGGCATCCGGCCTGACGTCCTTGTCGAGCACAAAATTAAGGCCGGAAGCCCGCGACAATGCCTCAAACACCCCACGCAACTGCGCATCCCTGAACTCCAGGTTCACCGGCTTGGCAAATGGTCCCTTGAGTGCCACGGGCAACGGATCCCGTGCTACGGCATGCTCATCAAGCCGCCGCTGCAATGCACGTGCACTCGAACTGGAAGGCTCGGCGGCAAGAACACTGCGCACAGCCGACTCTGCTCCAGCAAAATCTCCTTTTGCAAAACGCTGCTCTGCCACCTGGACCAACTGATTACGGCGTTTCTGGGCTGCGATGGTTTCCAGACCGGCGGCAACTCGCGGCTGGTCCGGATCATATTTACGCGCCAGCATTAAAGCGGCTTCAGCCTCGTCAAAACGACCACTCGCGCGTGCCAGTTCAGCGACCATCAATTGCCGGGCAGTCAATATTTCGCGCTGGCGCAAATAATAGGCCCGCAGTTCCAGATTCGTCGGTTCAGCCACAACCTTAGCCTGCAGATCACTCAGAGCCACATCGGGGCTACCCGAGGCAAACGCCTGGCGGCTCTCTTCGAGCGCCGGATTCGTGGAACAGGCGGCCAGAAGGCCAAGAACACAAAACGCGGCGGACACGCGGTGAAGAATGATATTGATCATGGCAGGTTACCCGTCGCGAGGCTCTGGGATTCGTTGAGCGGCAGGTAAATAAAGTCAATGCGGCTCCGGGTGACGGCCGTCACCCGGTAGCGGCCATCAAGCAAATCGCCAGCGCGCACCGTGCGCATTTGCGCACCGTCGGCAAGAAAGACCAGGGTATTACCACTCTCTTCGAGCATACCGGAATAGCGGAAAGGCAAGGGCGGCGCCACGGGCTTCTGCACAGACGGTGGAGGCGGCGGGGGCTCGAAGCTGACTACAGGGAACAGATTCGCTACGACGGCACGCGGCAAGTCCGATGATCGGCCGGCCACGTCTGCAGTTGGCCTCGCATTCAATCGGGCCAGATCAATCCGCTCAGTCGACATCGGTGCGGGCAAACGGTGGGCGGCCTTCCGCGGACTGGACGGGCTATCGGGATTCTCGTCGATTTCGCTCGCCCACCAGCTTGCTGCAAGGGTGATCAGCAGCGCGACACCAAGCAGTTGGCGTCGCGTCATGGCACCCCCCGCAAGAACACCAGCAAACGCACACGTGCCTGCACATCCGTTACCCCGATGCTGTCGCGCCTCAGCGATATGGCGTCAAGGGCCACCTCTGGCATGGCCGTCTGGACGTCCTCCAGCCACGCCCGAAGGAGCGGGTATGTACCCTGGGCTGGCAGTTCCAGGGTGATGCGCTCAAGTGGCGTGCCGGCCTCTGGAGTGGAACGGTAGTTGGCGCTTTCCACTCGGATACCCCGCGCCAGGGCGTGACCATGCAAACGAACCAGCAGTTCGGGGAGATCACTTGACCGGGGCAGAGACGCGTAAAAAGCGTCCAGCCTCTGGCGATCTGAAGCCACAGGTGTGACAGCCGGGTGACGCAGGCGGCTGGCGAGCACATGCGCCTCCTGCTGCAATGCATCGCCCTCCTCAGCGAGAGTCCGATTCCCGAAATAATCAAGAGACAACGCAAAAACGAGCAAGCCAAACCCTACCACGCCGGCCCAACCAGCAGAACGGAACAAACGCACAGCGGACTCATGCAAGCCATCGAGAAAAGCCGTCCTGCGCATTCTCACGGTGGAGCCTCCCAATGGGCTGCAAGGGTGAAGCCAACGACCTGGACCGCGCCGCTGGCGTGGAACTCATAGCTGGCCAGCCGTGCATCACGAACTACGCCCCCCTCCTCCAACCGACCGACAAAGGCAAAAACTTCAGACAGATTACGGGCTTCGCCAACCACCTTCAGCTCGCCCTTGACTGCCTCTTGATCTACCGATAGCAAGGCCAGAGCCGGATCTGCAGCAGCGTCTTCCAGTGCGGAAAACAAGGCGGACCAATCCTTGTTGAGCGCGCGGGACACAGAAACCGCCTGCCTGGCCTCTCGGGCGCTCACCGGGACAAGCGATGCGGCCCGTCCCTGACCATTGTGGTCGACGCTGCGCTTCACACGCGCCAAGCGGTGTTGTTCATCGATCAGACGTGCATCAAGGACGTCGTTCTCGTGGATCACCGCGAGCACAGCGGAAATACCAAACGCCAGCATCACCCATCCGAGCCAACCGGGATGGCGGCTTCGACCTGCGAAATCCATCCCCACCGGAGGCGGCGCGCGGCGCGACCTCACGACGCCTCCCCCAGCCCTACCGACAGCCACCCCTCAGGCAAGCTGAGCGCCCCATCCCCATTGACATATAGAGTGCCCGTTCGCACAGACTCTCCTTTGGCGGAGAGGATCGGCAACAATCCAGCAAGACAGGCACCAATAGCATCCTGCGCTTGTGGCGCAGCCTGACTGCGCACGCTCAGCCAGCGTCCATTCCGCCACAAGCCAAGGGTGAGCCTTCCGTCCTCCAGCCGCGAATAGGCTCCGTCCGCCACGAAACGATGAGAGAACCGATTGTAGTCGCGGATAAAAGCAGGAGTGATGCACGCCAGGCGCAGGCGACGATGCTGACAGAATGCCTTGACAGTCTCGACCAAAGCTCGCGGCAAGGCGGCGGCAAGAAAAGCGTGAACTACCGCATCGCGATCCGCCAACATAATCCAGCCATCGGCACTGACACCGAAAACAGCCTGAAATCGATGCGAGAGGAAAGCCTCCCGCTCGGCAGCCTTGAGTCCGGGTGGCCACGTCAGGCATAGATATCGTGCATAACAGTCCGCCACGCAAACGCTCAGCCGAGAGAAGCGTGGCAGTGCCGGTAGCGCACGCAGTCCGGCTACCCAGTCGCCCTGCTTGAGGGGATGCCACGTCACGGCCTGTCGCGAACGCGTCAGGCTCAGGCCGCTCGGACCGATGTACAGCGTGATCCGCTCAGGCCACAAAAGTGACACGGTTCAGTTCCTGCAAGGTGGTGAGTCCCTCGCGAACGAGTTGCAGACCCGCCTCGCGAAGACTAATGAAACCCCGCCTACGGGCGGTTTCCTTGAGCTGACGCAGCGGCGCCCGCGCCACGATGAGGTCGCGCAACTCATCATCAAGCAGTAGTACCTCTGCCACCGCCCGTCTTCCCCGATAGCCGACACCACGACAATGGCCGCAGCCACAGCCAGCCCTGAAGCAGTAACCAATTACCGCCTGCGGAGCACCCAGGCCTGATTCCACCAGCAAGCCGGCGTCAGGGGTGACGTCCGCAACGCATTGCGGACAATTAATGCGCATGAGACGCTGGGCCACCACGCCATTTAGCGCCGACACCAGATTGTAGGGATCGATTCCCATATGCATGAAGCGGCCGATCACGTCAAAAACGTTGTTGGCGTGAACAGTGGTAAACACTAGATGACCGGTCAGCGCCGCCTGAATGGCGATCTCGGCGGTTTCCGCGTCACGGATTTCACCAACCATGATCTTGTCCGGATCATGGCGCAAGATGGAACGCAGGCCGCGGGCAAAACCTAATCCCTTCTTCTCATTTACCGGAATCTGCAGCACCCCGGGAAGCTGATACTCCACCGGATCTTCAATGGTAATGATCTTGTCAGTGCCCTTGTTGGTCTCAGAAAGTACCGCGTACAGGCTGGTTGTCTTTCCCGACCCTGTAGGACCGGTAACAAGCAGCATCCCATATGGTTCGTTGGCCATCCGGCGCAAGCAGGCCCGGGTAGCCGGATCGAAACCCAAACCCTCGAGGGACAGCCCGGCAAGCTCGTGAGAAAGATGCTCCTTATCGAGGATTCGCAGCACAGCATCCTCACCATGGATACTCGGCATAATCGAGACGCGGAAGTCAATCGGCCGGTTACCGGCGTGGACCTTGAAGCGACCGTCCTGGGGTACACGACGTTCCGCGATATCCAGTTCCGCCAACACCTTCAAGCGGGAAATGGCCTGTTCCGCAAGTTCCGTCCCATGCACGCTCCCAACCCGACTGAGCACACCATCCACCCGAAACCTGATGGACAGTCCGCCGGGAGCAGATTCGAGGTGAATGTCACTTGCTCCCTGCTTGATCGCATCATAAAGCGTTGCATTGACAAGCTTGACCACCGGGCTTGCATCACCGGCGATACGCCGCAGGGAGAGATCCTCGCCCTCCGCTGCCCGGGCGGGATCATCATCCCCGACAGCAAGCACGCCCGAAACGACCCGTTGCGACTCTTCATGATGAGCCAGGCACAAAGCAAGATCATTACGGCCAACGAGGCGTAACCTGAAGAACTCGTCGAGGCGTGCCCCCAGACCGTCCAGCAAATCCGCGTCGAAGGGATCGACCACAGCAAGCTGCAGGCCCTCTGCATCGCGCAAGGCCAATGCGTCGTGGCGTATGGCAGCGTCAAGGGAAAGGGCAAGAAAATCCGGTTCAAGGGCGAACAACTCGGCAAGTCCGATTGGTAATACCCCCGTTGTGGCGGCGACGCGATCAAAGAAGTCGGCACTTGAAGTGCACGCCAGTATGTCCATCAGGCCAACGCCCTGGGCACGCGCAGCCTGCCCCGCTGCAGCCAGTTCATCCTCACTGAAAGGCAGTACTCCGATCGCGTTCACTGGATGCTCTCCGCGACCTGGAAAATCGGCAGGTACAACATGATCAGGATCAGGCCGACCGCTACCGCGATGACCAGCATCAGGAGGGGCCCGGCAAGGCGGGTCACAAACTCGAGCCAGCGAGCGCTCTCCTCCTCGTGGAACTCGGCCGCACGTTCAAGCATTTCACCAAGATTCCCGGCCCGCTCACCAACAGCCAACATTCGCAGGGCAACGGGCGTAGCGAGCCCTTCGGTGTGCAAGGTATCGGCGAAGCCCAGCCCCTCTCGCACCTTTGCGACAATCCTCGCCAACCCGGGCCGCAAAACCGGCGACAGCAGACCACTGACCATACCGAGGGCTGTCACCACTGGAATGCCGCCGCGCAATAGCATGCCAAGGGTTCGGTAGAAACGCGCCAACTCAAACACCCGCAAACGCTCGCCAATGTGCGGCATACGCCATGCCAAGCGAACGACGGCAGCTTGCGTCTCCGGCCGGCGAACAGCAGCAATCACAACCACGATCAAAGCCAGCAAACCGCCGCCAACAAACCCTCCTCGCCCGGCCACAAGGCGCCCCCAGTCGAGCAACACCCGCGACATCCAGGGCAACTCCCCCCCAACCATTTCAAAAACCTGGGCGAAGCGAGGCACCACAAAGACCAGCAGAAAGACCATCACGCCCCCCCCTACCAGCAACAGAAGGGCCGGATAGATCGCCGCCGCCACAAGTTTGCCGCGCACAGCGTCCACTTGACGCAGATAAGCAATGTACCGCCCGAGCGCATGCTCCATGTCGCTTGTCCGCTCGGCGGCCCTTACGGTTGCAACGTAGAGCTCAGGAAAGATATGCGGACGAGCCTCAAGGCAGGCAGACAGCGTTCGGCCCTCCCTCAGTCCGGCCAGCAAACCGGCCAGCACATCCTGAATAGCGGGACGGGCTTCTTTCTCAGCCAATGCTGCAAGGGCGTCGGCCAGTGAAATACCTGCCCGTAGCAGGGCCAGGAGTTCCTCATTGAAAAGCAGCAGGGGAAAGCGCGCGCCAAGGACTATGGGGTGGCCTACGGGAGTGGCGGACAAAACGGCAAGCCCACGCCCTGCTGCAAGCGCCCGCGCTGCGGCTTCGTCGGCCGCCTCCAAGTTGATCTCCTGCACGATGGTGCCAGAGCGGATGGCCTTGATAAGAAAACGCATGGTGCTACCAGTTGACGATGTCGGCTGCCTCGCCGGTCCCCCCGGACTGTCCGTCCCTGCCAAAGGAATAGAGGTCGAACTCACCGTGCTCGCCAGGCTGAACGTATAGATAGGGCTTGCCCCAAGGATCGTCGGGGACCGCCTTTTTAAGATAAGGACCACTCCAGCGAGGCATATCCGAAGGTCTCTCGAACAGGGCCTTCAAGCCCTCCTCCGTTGTCGGATAACGCCCCACATCAAGGCGAAACTGATCAAGGGCCTTTTCCAAACCGTCAATCTGCGCCCTCGTCGCCTTCACCTCGGACTTTCCAATATGAGAAAAGAACTTGGGACCGACATAACCCGCTAAAAGGCCGATGATGGTCATGACCACCAACAGCTCTAGAAGGGTAAAACCACGGGACCGGACACGGGAGAATGCGCTGCGCAACAAGGCCGTCGGGGGGAGATCAATAAGCATTGGCCGCAAGTATAAGGGTTCGGCACAGAGACACTCTGCGAATTCCTTCAAGACGAAGGCCTAGCGGCCACGAAACCTCAAGCTGACGGTTTCTGGGTACTGGGGCGGCAGCCCCTCACCTTCTGGCGTTACCGGCGCCATCGTCATGCCCTGAATCGGCGTTGTGCTAAAACGCCGGAGCACCCGGAAAGTTACCGTTGCGAGGACATCAGGCGCGAGACGTCCTTGACCATCACGACTCGCGGCATCTACGCGAATCCGGCCTTCGCCACTATCGACAGCCGGAGAAAAAGCAACGTTACTCGGACCGGCACCCAAAAAGGGCCCCGGTTCGACGGAAACGACCTTGAGCACCGCGGGATCGTAGCCAATGATGAACGGCACTTGGGCTACCCGCTGCCCGGCCGGATCTATGTACAGGGCAACGTTGAAGATTTCACCGACGCTCGCCGAAGGCGGTGCCCTGAAAGTGAAGCGGACCGTCTCCGCCGCCATCACAGAAGTAACAAGCCACCCACCTGCCAACAAGAAGCCCAAGAACAGTGTACGGATAATTTTCAATTTAATTGCTCCTTCCGGACGAAGCCATCGGCCCCGTCCGGCGCACTGCACTGGATTGCAGTCAGGTTATTCAGTCGTGTAGATAACTTCAAGCTTAGGACGCAGTGTGACATCCACAGCATACTCGCTGGTATACAGCTTCTTCAGGTTGCCGTTGCCTGACACGCCAACCAGCCGCCAGCCAAAATTGGACTGACCTTGCTGAAAAGCAACCAGCCGGGCCGTGACATCGAACACCATCCAGGCTGGATTGAAAGCCGCACTCACCTGTCCATCCGGCGTTGCGGCGTAGTCGCTATCGACGCCAGTAGCCCCCGCAACAGCCCAAACTTCCCCTGTCCGGGGACGGGTCCAGGTAGCCTCAAGTTCGCTCCAGTCACGCAGCATTGGATGCAGGCGATAAACGTAATCGTAGGCAGCCTTATAAATATGCAACTTGGCGCTCTGGATGATCGCATTGTCCGGCAAGCGCCCGCCCTCACGCTCAAATATTGCGAACTTGATCAGCGGAGTGTAGTTGCTGCCGCTGTAAAGCATGACATCGCGGCTGCCTTGGCTAGTTGACTGGCCATATTTATCCAGATACGTGTCAGACGAGGCCGCGTAGCTCTGCACACCACGCTGAAGAATCGTCGTCACCGGCTCAGAACTCGGCGAAGGCGACTTGACCATAAAACTTACCGGGCTGGACTCCGCTTCTGCACCGCTGTTATCGGTGGCGATTGCCTTGACCGTCACGGTACCGATGGCCAGAGGCGTCCAGCTAACCAGATAGGGGGGGACCGTGGAAGAACCCACGAGACTTCCATTAACGGTGTAATCGACACGACTGACGGTCCCATCCGCATCCGTCGCATCAGAAGTCAGGCTGACCACTTCGCCCTTGAGCACCTCGGATCCCTCCAAGGGATTCAGGAGACTTACATTTGGCGCGAGGTTATCGGTATTCGGAGCGCCCCAGCCAACCGGCTTGTAGATCCAGATCTGTCCCTCGGTGTCGTCTTGCAGACCGAGGAATACGTCATAGCCAGGGATATATTTCCATTTCCCCAGGATTCCCACACCGACCTGTCCTGGCGGCACACCAATGCCACCAGACTGCACCGGTGCCATCTTCCAGCCCGTAGCAGCCATCGGTGTTGGGGGGACGATCGACCATACGGCTTCGTCACCACACCACAGCAGGAAGCGCTCTCGCACGGGATCATAGTCGAGCGCGCAACTGCGAATATCCTTGCCGTTAGCCGACAACCAGTTAACGAAGGTGCTCACATCGCCGCTGACGGAAACGGCGACGTCCTTGTTGGTAGGACCGGAAGTCGCAAGATTCCAGAACATGAAAGGCTTGGTACCCACCCCGGTACGCAGTAGAACCTGCCGCTTAGGATCTGCCGCGCATACAGTCTGGCCGGAAGTGCCGCTCCAGTAAATACCGACACGGGTGATATCGTCAGATCCCGGATTTGTTACGTCGCCCGGCACATAACGAAAAAGATCGGGACTGGTCGAACTGCCCGATATACCACCAGCTACGTAGACGACGTCACGCCCGAGCTCCTCCACATAGGCAGTGCAGCCATTCACATGGCGTACCGGCATTGATTTGCCAGCAAGATTTTTCACGAAATCACGGTTCTGCCACATCCCACCGCCCAGAATTTCCGGATGCGGAGCCACACGCTGCACATGGGATCCAGTCGTACCCCCCACCTGATTGGGGTTGGACTTGGCCGGATCAAAAAAATACGGCCCGGTCACGCGGTAGACGGAAGGATTGGTTTCGCTGGGCTTCTGATATGGCGCGCCGGTGTTGTATGACGCACCACCAAAATTCAGGTAGCGGTCGACGACCGGCAGAAACATCGCATTGTCGTAAGTGTGAGCCGATACAGGCGCTGCATCTGCACCGTCAATCGAAGAGTCGGGAACACCGGTGACAGCGGGCGTGAGCTCACTTGGGAGTGCTGCGCGCTCCCACTGGAGGTTACGTGAGCGCCAACGGTAAACATCGTTGCCGGAGTAATTGGCATGACCGCCACCATAAAGGATCAAATCACCCCGGTTACTGTCCCAAGCGAAGCCGCTCCATGCCGTAATGATTTTCTGGGGAGTAGGGTTGCTGCTCTTGTAGAGAGGACGCAGATCGGCCGGAGCCCATGCCTCCGCATAAGCATTTGCATTGACCTTTTTCCAGCTCCCCTCAGGCATGTCACCAATAATACCCAGCAGAGGCCCCTGAGCATAAGGCTGCTTGGCATGAGCAGGGAAAATCTGCCCGATAGCGGACACCAGGATCAGCAAAGCTGGAAGTTTGGTTTTCATTGTCGTTACTAGCGAAATTGATTCCGTTGAAGACCACCTCCCGTCTCACACGTCGCGGGGCGCAAGCGCCTCAAGGACGCGCGACTGAGCGGGAAGCCAGATTCTTTGAATATGGCTCGAAAATTATTACGGCGCACACAATTACTTCACGGTTGCATGCAAAAAGACTAAAGCGATTTTTTCACACCGATCGACCATCATCGAAAAAATCCGTACCTGGCACCAATGCCAAGTACGGATTATCGTGCTCAGGACCGGGCTGTCGCTTAGCGACTTACCTCAGCCTCCCTACTTTCCCCCACTCTGTAACGCCTTGTCGTGGGCCGCAGCTGCGTCATCCTCAGCTGAAGGGACCGGAATCGCATCAGTCGGCACATTGTCAAACTGAAGCGGCACGTCTTCCACAGCTTCGCCGCCGGGGACAATAATCTCAACATTGTCAGTATCCACACTCACCTGTTTGTCGAGACCCATGGTCACCAGTTGCGGAAAGAGAATGATGATCGCGACCATGATGATCTGGATGATTACGAAAGGCACGGCGCCCCAATAGATCTGCGTCGTCTTGATGGATCTCGGCGCCACAGAACGCAGATAGAACAGGGCGAAGCCAAAAGGCGGGTGCATGAAAGAGGTCTGCATGTTTACCCCCAGCAACACACCAAACCAGATCAGGTCGATGCCCAGCTTCTCGGCGACCGGCGCAAGTAGTGGCACCACGATGAAGGCCAGCTCGAAGAAGTCCAGAAAGAAGGCCAGCAGGAAAATCAGGATGTTCACCACGATCAGAAAGCCGAGCTGGCCACCGGGCAAGCCTGCCAGCAGATGCTCGACCCACAGATGCCCCTCCACGCCATAGAAAGTCAGGGAGAACACGCGCGCGCCCACCAGGATGAACACCACGAATGTCGTCAGCTTGGCCGTGGTATCCATGGCCTGCTTGAGCAGGGCAAAGTTCAGCCGCTTGCGCAGAACAGCCATTGCCAGCGCACCGAAGGCCCCCATAGCGCCGCCTTCGGTAGGCGTTGCGATACCCAGGAAGATGGTGCCAAGAACCAGAAAAATCAGCATCAGCGGTGGCACCAGGGTGGTGAGCACACGCAGGAAGAGCTTGCTGCCGCGAAGGGTTCGCGCCTCGGGTGGCAGTGCCGGCGCCATGGCCGGCTTGAAGATCGCCACCAGCACCACATAACCCACGTACATGGCGGTAAGCACCAGGCCGGGGATCAGCGCACCTTGGTACATGTCGCCGACCGAACGGCCGAGCTGGTCGGCCATGATGATCAACACCAGGGACGGCGGAATGATCTGCGCAAGGGTGCCGGAGGCCGCAATCACGCCGGTGGCAAGGCGCTGATCGTAGCCATAGCGCATCATGATGGGTAGCGAGATGAGGCCCATCGAGATTACCGACGCCGCAACCACACCCGTCGTTGCCGCGAGGATCGCACCGACAAAAATCACCGCGAATGCCAGACCGCCCCGCACCGGGCCAAAGAGCTGGCCGATGGTGTCGAGAAGATCCTCGGCCATGCCTGACCTTTCAAGAATCAGGCCCATGAAGGTGAAGAAGGGAATGGCAAGCAGGGTGTCATTGGACATCACCCCGAAGATCCGGTCAGGCAGGGCCTGAAACAAGGCCGGGGTAAGAAGGCCCAACTCGATACCGATAAGGCCGAAAACAACGCCGTTGGCAGCCAGGGCAAAGGCCACCGGATAACCGAACAGCAGGAAAATGACCAGCGACCCGAACATCAGGGGCGCCATGTTGGCAGCGACGAACTCCATTTAGACGACCTCCCCGCGCTGTTGCTTGATGGCCCTGGCCAGTTCTTCTTCGGGAGTCGGGACGTGGTGCTTGGCGTTGGGATCGCCGATCAGGCCCTTCAGGAAGGCGATGCGCTTGATCAGTTCAGAGAACCCCTGGAGGATCAGCAGGGAGAAACCAATCGGAACCAGCCCACGCACCGGCCAGATGATCAGGCCGCCCGCATTGGACGAGTACTCATTCCTGAGAAAAGAGTTAACAAAGATCGGCCAGGAAAGATAAAGGACGGCCGACGCCATCGGCGCCAGAAAAAAGAGGGTCCCGATGATGTCGATCCAGGCATGAGCCCGGGGAGAGAAGTGACTCGAAACCACGTCAATGCGCACGTGCTCGTTGCGCAACAAAGTGTATCCGGCGCACAGCAGAAAGATCGCCGAAAAAAGATACCACTGGATCTCCAGCAAACCGTTGGAGCTGTAGTTGAAGGTGTAGCGAACAAAGGCATTGACGGCGCTGATCAGGGTGACGATCAGGACCAGCCAGATCGTTGCCTTGCCGACGCGTTCAGTAAGCGCATCGATAGCGCGCGATATCTTGAGCAGGGAATGCACGTCCCGCACCTCCTTTTTGTTTTAAGAATTTGTCGACTGCCACGTAACACGGCAGCGCTTTGTTGTGCGCCCGGATTATCGGCGAGATTCGGCAGGCAACAATCAGGGATTACGCCTACCGTTACGTCACATGCCCGCATGCGCAGGCGCAGCATGGCTTTCAGCCGGCTTCAGACGCCCGCGCATGCGATACTCTGCCCCCCTATATCCGACACCGCACAGCAGCTATGTCTACCCGAATCTGTCTGGTTCGCCATGGCGAAACTGCCTGGAATGCCGACCGCCGCCTACAGGGCCACACCGACATTCCCCTCAATGACACCGGCTTCGCGCAAGCCCGCGCTACCGCAGCCAGCCTGGCCGGCGAACGCTTTGATGCCGCCTACAGTTCAGACCTCACCCGCGCGCGCCAGACCGCCGACGCGATTGCCGCGCGCTGCGGCCTCACGCCTGCGCTCGACCCCGCTCTGCGGGAACGTCACTACGGCGGCTTCCAGGCGCTCACCTACAACGAAGCGCGGACCCGCTTTCCCGGCGACTATCAACGCTTCGAAAGTCGCGACCCCGACTTCGTTTTCCCCGAAGGCGGCGAGAGCCTGCGCAACTTTGCCAGCCGCATCCGGACCACCCTCGAGCGCATCGCCGGCTCGCATCAGGGAGGCACGGTGCTGGTGGTCACCCACGGTGGCGTACTGGACATTGCCCATCGTCTGGCCACCGGCAAGCCCCTTGACGCAGCGCGGGACTTCACCATTCCCAACGCTGCACTGAACTGGATCAGCCACGACGGCGAGACTTGGTCATTGATCGCTTGGGCAGAGCAACGCCATCTCACCAATTCTCTTGACGAGTTGCCCAACAGCTGATCTGCGCGGCAAACATCAGCTTTCTCTAAAGTTTGCGGGGCTCCGGCCGTTTTCCGATCTATAAACTGCCTTCATGGCGACAAAGACCGGGGCCCTTCAATGCTGAATCTCAATCGCTTATCCCTTGTACACCAGATCGCCTTGGTGGCAACAATTGTCAGCCTGGCAATTTTCAGTGGTCTGATAGCCTTCACATCATATTTTGCCGAACATTCGGCGATATCGAAGACCGAAGAGGAACTCAATCATCAGATCAAGGGCATTGTCCGCATGCTCGAACTGAGCCACGACAATGCTGTCGCCCATGCCGGAAAGGGTGTGGCGCGCTTCAAGGACGGCCTGGGAAAGCTGCGCATCGGCCCGGACACCGCTCCGTCAGGCAGCTATCAGGTCCCCGTTGTACGTAGTGGGGACCGCATCGTAAACGGTAATACGGCGCTACTCGACACTCTCCGTCAGCAAATTGACGCTGACCCGGCCCTGCTCCTGCGTGTCGGTGACGAATTCATCCGTGCCGCAACGCTCCTGAAGGCCAAGGACGGCAAGAACATGGAGGGAACCCCGATCCCGCAGAACAGCAAGGAAACCAAGGCACTTCTTGCCGGCAAACCTTATGTAGGAGTTGTCAAACGTACAGGCAAGTATTACATCTCCGCAATAGAGCCCCTTATTGACGACAGCGGCAAGGTAATCGGAGCGCTCGCTGCACGGGTGGACATTCATGGCGACATGGAACGCCTCTTCAAATCTCTGGCCGACATCAAGTCCGGCGACACCGGTTACGCATATGTACTGGGGCCCAACGAAGATCTGGCCAAGACAGAGCTCATTTACCACCCGACCTTCGGGGGCAAACTTCTTGGCGAGATCAACAACCCGGCCCTGACCCGTATTGTTGAAGAGCAACTCCGGCGCAAGCAGGGCATCATGACGTACAAATGGGCTCACACGCCCGGCGGGCCGGAAGCGGATTCGAAGATGATCGTTTTCGATAGCGCTCCGTCATGGGGCTGGATCGTTGCTACCGGCAGCTTCGTCGACGAATTCACCGTCGAAGCCCGCCACCTGCGCAATACGCTGATTGCCCTGTGCATTGGCGGTGCCATCCTGCTGGCACTGGTCCTGTACATCATCACCCGAAATCGTCTGTCACCCATTCGAGGCCTGCTCGAAGCCACCCAGCGCATCGGACAAGGAGACCTTACCGTGTCCTTCGCCGAGACCCCGACTCACAGCAGCAACGAACTTCACCTGATCACCCGCTCGCTGGACACCACCACCCGCCAGATCGGCACGCTGATCAGTGACGTCATTCGCACATCCAGTGCTGTCAAGGCGGCTGCCCGTGAAGTACGCCTGGGATCCGATGAAGTCGTCAGCGCTACCTCGACCCAGAGTGAAGCCGCCTCAGGTCTGGCGTCCGCAATCGAAGAATTGTCCGTGAGCATCACTCACGTATCCGACAGCGCCGCCCTCGCCCACGACATCACTCAACAGGCGCTCGCCCAAGCTGACGACGGCGGCGTCAAAGTCCAAGACATGATCGGCGGCATGGCCCGCATCGCCGGCGAGATCGACAAGGCCGGCGAGGCTGTGAACCTGCTGTCGGAACGTTCTGCGCGTATTTCAAACATCGGCAAGATCATCAACGAGATAGCCGACCAAACCAACCTGCTGGCCCTCAATGCTGCCATTGAGGCGGCTCGTGCAGGAGAGAGTGGCCGCGGCTTCGCGGTAGTTGCCGACGAAGTCCGCAAACTGGCCGAACGCACAGCCAGCTCAACACGCGAAATCTCGGTCACGGTAGCGGAGGTACAAGGCGAAGCCAACCGGGTCGTCGCCATGATTCACGGCGTAACCGGCGGCGTGCGCAACGGCGTACAGCTAGCCACCGACTCGGGCTCGGTGCTCGAAAACATCCGTAACGACAGCGCACGCACTACCCACGCCGTCAACGAAATCGCCAACGCTACCCGCGAACAAAGCGCAGCCAGCCAGGAGGTGGCCCGCGGCGTCGAGCACATTGCGCAGATGGCCGAGCAAAACAATCGGGTCACCCGTCACACCCACGAACAGACGGCCCTGCTCGAACAGATGGCCTCCGAACTGGAAGCGAAAGTCAGCCACTTCCGCGTCTGACCCTCCGGCCAGGCAAGGCCCGCCTTCCTTTTACGGGGTGCGCTGGCCATTGCCGCTTTCGGCAAGGCTTAAGTGCCGTGTTAAACTCTCTATTTGACTCAAGCCCACCTGGATCGCCATGTTTTCCAAGCAAAATACCCTCGCCAAAGTTGACCCCGAACTGTGGCAAGCCATTGAGGCCGAAAACCGCCGTCAGGAAGATCACATCGAACTGATCGCCTCCGAGAACTACGTCAGTGCAGCCGTAATGGAAGCCCAGGGCTCCCAGCTCACCAACAAATATGCGGAAGGCTATCCGGGCAAGCGTTACTACGGCGGTTGTGAGTTCGTCGATCTGGCCGAGCAACTCGCCATTGATCGCCTCAAGACCCTGTTTGGCGCCGAAGCGGCCAATGTCCAGCCGAACTCCGGCTCCCAGGCCAACCAGGCCGTGCTGCTGGCCTTTGCCAAGCCCGGCGACACCATCATGGGCATGAGCCTCGCTGAAGGCGGACACCTGACCCACGGCATGCCGCTCAACATGTCCGGCAAGTGGTTCAACGTCGTCGCCTATGGCCTCAACGAAAAAGAAGAGATCGACTACGAAGCGATGGAAGCGCTGGCTCGCGAAAGCAAGCCGCGCATCATCATCGCCGGCGCCTCGGCCTACTCCCTGCGCATCGATTTTGAACGTTTCGCCAAGATCGCCAAGGAAGTCGGCGCCATCTTCTGGGTGGACATGGCGCACTACGCCGGACTTATCGCTGCGGGTTACTACCCCAACCCGGTGCCTCACGCCGACGTGGTCACCTCCACCACCCACAAAACCCTGCGCGGCCCGCGCGGCGGCATCATCCTGATGAAGGCCGAGCA
>APMI01019178.1_pt1 | contig 19396 bp, 19 predicted proteins | sample 667938 | NCBI WGS metagenome assembly APMI01 (sample SAMN01084076, study PRJNA167559) | wastewater metagenome | biome: Wastewater | place: Denmark: Ejby Moelle, Odense | collected 2011-11-28 | reverse complement strand
CTTTTACACGCTCGGTGTTTCCGGATGGTTTCCGGAAACACCGAAAACCGATCAGACGTTGATTCGGAATTGCCGCGTCAACGCTAGGAAAAATTGGGGCTTCGACGCGAGCGGCGCTGTTGTTGGTCAAGATATACCCCCACTCATACCCCCAATTTTTCGAGCTTGGCACACCGTACCCCAACAAGGGTGGGGCTGCGCTCAGCAATGAGCATGCTAGCTTGACGCGAGTGGACGCTAAGTGCAACACGTCCCGGTTGCGGTCGAATGGCTGAGCGAGGAATGCAGCTCTGGGCAGTGACCGAAAAGCCCGGCCCGCAGGGACTCGCCCGACTTGTTCAACGACCACCGATTTTGAGCTTGGCGCGGATCGCGGCCAAATGCCTTAGCGCTTCCTCGCGCGTTGAACGCTCCATCCCTTCTGGGATGCTCAACCCGAGCACCTTGGCGACGTTCGAGACAAACGGTTTTCTGGCACCGACCAGTCGCTCCACGGCCGCAGCAATGGCCTCATCGCTCACCTGACTGCGCAACCAAGCCAGCGTGCGCCTATCGCGGTCATTGAGCACAAGGATGCAGTCCTCCGGGCTGCTGCCCCCCGAACTGCCCTCGCCGGTCTGCTGACCGGCTGCGGACGGCGACTCGCCTGCTGGCTCGCTCGCCGACGTTTTTGAAAGTATCGAACCCAAGACACACCCTAGAAGGAAGTCGTAGCGAAGAGCCTCATTTTTGCGTATATTTTCAAGCATACGCAAGCAGCCACAAAATGAGAACCCCAGATGCAGTTCAAGATCATCCGCCACCGCGACAAGGAAGGCACTTACAGAGAGGGGCACCGTGTCCAGTGCCTGCGCCGGGTTCGCGAAGTAACGCCGGATTTTCCCGAGGGGAAGAACGTGCAGCGCGTGGTAGCCAAGTTCGACCGTGAAGCGCGCGAACTGCCTGCGGATGTGCTTGCCATCCTCACCCCGGCCGAGGTCGAAGAGTGGAAGGAGTGGCGAGTCAAAGAGGACGAAGAGCAGTTGAAGGCGGCTGCCCAATTCGAGCTGGACACGCTGGCTGAAAGCGCGCGAGTGGCCCGCATCGGCTTGGCTAAGGGCTACGCCATCACTACCACCGAAAACGCCGTGGCCATCCGCAAGGAGGTCAGGGCACTGATGCGCGTGATCAACGAGCTGGGCCTAATGCCCGAGCCAGTGCGTGGCCGCCCGGAGAAGGAAGAAGAGTTCGAGATTCCGCTGCTGCCCAACTTCGCCCCGCGTGGCACGCCAGCGTATGAGTCGTACCAACGACTGCTCGATGAGCACGAGCGGCAGAAAGCACAGAACCAAGGAGGATGACATGCGCTACTGGACATTCGACCCCAACACCTGCCGCTTTGAGCGCGCGAGCAAGCAAGCCGCTTTACACGCGGCCGACGTGGCAGTGGTCAACGACGATACCGACGTACAGGTCATCTGCGACCACCAGCTGCCTAAGCGCTGGCCCAGCGGCGAGCCGCTCGTGGTGGCAGGCGTCGAGTTCGAGCGCGAGCTGTTCGAGTAGGTATCTATACATGCAGACCACAAGAGCCATTGTCTTTGACGCCTTCGGCACGCTGATCCGCTACACCGTCCGCCTTTCGCCCTATGGGCGTCTGCTGGACGAGAGCGGGCGGCCGATGGATCGACTCGCCTGCCTGACGCGCGATGTGCCGCTGGCAACCCTCGCCATCGAGGCAGGCGTGGGGGATGAGATGGACTTGATGGCGACCGACTTGGCCGAAGAGTTGCACGGGTTGCGCCTGTTCGCCGAAGTGCCCGACGTGCTGGCCAAGGCGCGGGCCGCAGGCCTGCGTTTGGCTGTCTGCTCGAACCTTGCCCATGAGTATGGCCCGGCCGTGCGCGGCTTTGTGCCCGATCTGGACGCCTACGTGCTGTCCTACGAGGTGGGCGTGGCCAAGCCAGACCCAACGATGTACCGGCTCGCATGCGCCGAGCTGGGGCAACGATGTACCGGCTCGCATGCGCCGAGCTGGGTTGCGCGCCGTCCGAAGCGGTTTTCGTGGGCGACAGCAAGCGGTGCGATTTCGACGGGCCGCAGGCCTACGGGATGCAGGCGCGCTGGCTGGATCGCAGAGGAGGGCAGTCGCTGCTCGACGCCCTCAAGGGGGTCATTTGATCCTTTTTCTCGACTACGACGGCGTGCTGCATCCCTCGCAGGTTGTGATGGGTGAGCACGGCCCAGCGCGGGTCGGAGACGGCGAGTTGTTCATGTGGGCGGACAACTTGGCCCCGTTGCTGGCAGCGCATCCACACGTCCAGCTGGTGCTCTCCACGAGTTGGGCACGGCATCTGCCTTTCGCGCAGGTGCGCGACTTCCTGCCGATGGCGCTGCGCCGCCGCGTGGTGGGATCAACGTGGCACCGCATCCAGACCGATCCCGCTTTTTCGAATGGTCTGCCGTATTCGTACTGGCAGGGCGCAACCCGCTACCAACAGGTACGCCGCTGGGTCACGTTGCACCGCTTGCGGCGCTGGGTGGCCGTTGATGACGACGCCAAAGGCTGGGACGAACCCGCCCGCTTGGTGCAGACCAACCCGGACACCGGCCTGTCTGACCCTGCGATGATCGCTCGCCTAGCTGCCCTACTGAAAGGGGCACCATGACTCGTGATGCTCCTGCATCGCGCCTTGCGAGCACAGGCGGGTGCGCCCCAGACATGGCAGGGATTCCGCGTCGGCGTGAGTCCCTAATCTTGGTTATTGACCTTGAGGCGACGTGCTGCGATCAGGGTACCGTCGCGCCCGAGCAGATGGAGGTAATCGAGCTGGGGGCAGTCTGGGCCACCCCGCAAGGCGAAGTCATCGACACTTTGCAGCGCTTTGTCCGTCCGACCGAGCGCCCGACACTCACGCCCTTCTGCATCGCCTTGACCCACATCCAGCAAGCCCAGATTGACACCGCACCGAACTGGTCCACGATTGCCGCCGAGCTGGCCGCATTCGCCCGCCTGCACGCCGGGCAGTGCTGGGGTAGCTGGGGCAAGTACGACGCTCGCCAGATCGAGCGCGAGAGCGTCCGGCATGGCCTCGCTGACCCACTGGCAGGACTTCCCCACGTAAACCTCAAGGCAACCTTCGCCAAGGCCCGCAAGATCAAGCAGACGGGCATGGCCACGGCCCTACAGATCGCCGGACTTGAGCTGGAAGGCGACCATCACCGCGCCCTCTCGGACGCCCTCAACATCGCAAAGCTGCTTCCGGCTTGCCCGCTTTGCCTGTCGTGACGCCACCATGGCGTCACAAGGCGCGGCGGTTCCGCACCATAGGAGAAGCAGCGATGAAAACCCAGATCGATAACCTTGTGCGCGGCATCCGGCAAGATCTCTCGCAGCCATCCCCAGCCATTCCCGAGCTGGCCACCTTCTTTCAGGCCATCGGCGCAGACGGCATCTCAAAGGCCGTTGCTCAGCGGGCGGTTCTTCGCCGCTGGGCCAAGGATCTGACCTTGCCCCTGGACATGCGCGACTACGCGCAGCAGCAACTCGACGCCCTCCCGACGTTCTGAATGCCAAAAAGGTCCTGAGAGTCAAGCAAGCGGGCGTTTTCGCAGCCGCATTGGTCGCCTCTTTTGCCGGCGTACACACCTGCGAATGACTGGGCGAAAACAGCCAACTCTCATGGCAAGAGAGTTTGGCGAAGCTGTGCAACTTTCGATTCAATGCGTTCGATACAGCGTTGGAGGTTCTTCTCTACGTCATGCTCCCAAAAGCGCATCACCGTCCAGCCTTCGCTGCGTAAAAGCGTCGCATGTCGGCGGTCGCGAGCCTTGTTCCCGGCGATTTTTTCACGCCAGTAGGGGGCAAGCTTGTCCGACCATCGTTCGAACCTCCAGCCATGCCAAAAGTCACCGTCAATGAATATTGCGAGCCGGATTTTGGTGAAGACGACATCCGGTTTGCCTGCAAGCCAGGCAGCGTTGACGCGGAAGCGGTATCCGCGTCGGTGCAGTTCCTTCCGAACAGCAAGCTCTACTTTGGTGTCCCGACCGCGAATCCGCGACATCGTCATGCGCCGCTGTTCGGGCGTCATGTTGTCAGCCATCGTGAGGTGCAGGCGTCGACTCAGAATCCTGGCGCGGAAGCGAGGCAGCCACCTGCTCGAAAACGTTCTCTACGTGGTGGGATAGCTCCGCTGGGGCGATCGACTCGAACGAAACGAATGAAGACAGTCGGAGAAATCGCTTCTGTGCTTCTCGGATCAACTGGCGCCGGGTCAGGTCAGAGTAGGACTGCGAAGCGGCGAGAAGACCGGAGGCGATGGAGGAAGGCAAACCTTCAATGCCGGCAAGAGACGGCCGTTCCATTAACTGGACCAGTTCGTCCTCCCCCAGGGCGCGAAGGAGCTCGGGCAGCTGCTGTGCGTCAGCGGCCCGCGGTGCAAGGTGAAATGCGCGCCACCAAAGGCGCTGGAATACGTTGCGGCGGCCTGAAAGGAATCGCTCAAGTGGAGTGGCCGCGCCTCCTGTGCCACCAAATCGCCATCGAACGATATCGGGCAGCAGGACGCAGGATAGGAATTCCCAGACGCCGCCTTTCGCCGCCTCGGCAGGTGCCATCAACATCTGTTGCGCAAGCACCAGGGCGGCTTCAGCATCGAAGGCCGCAGCCTGTTGCTGGTTGGCCGGATTGGGATATCCGGCGTTCGTTGCCAAATGCAGCAGGTCGCTGCGGAGCTTGTTCAGCGCAACTACCGTCGCGCGTGTTCCACCCGTCGGCGTGTATTCGCAGGCGGAATGCTCGGGCACTGCCGTATCTGCGAGCGACCGAACAGAGGCCGACCGGGCAGCATTGGCGAGTTGAAGCGAGATATGGTGCGGCAGCAGTGGGAAGAGAATCACATTCAACTCCAGAAAAGTCTTAGCCGGCCCTGGAGATCCGTGTTGAAGTGATCCGGCCTCTGGCTTGCGGCTGCAGCCAAACCGCTGATGCCGTCGCCGGGGAACAACATCTGGATCATTGCGTAGATGATCCTGCCGCAACTACCTTCGGCGTAGTCGCCGTCGCGTTCAATGAATTCCTCGCTTGCCAGCGCGCCAAGAACTAGAGCCTTGGCCGTGTCGAAGTAAATCGCCGAGCGGATGGCCGACGCCTCGGCGTTGGGGGCTTCGCCCGATACGGCACGCACCACACGGGGGTGCGCAGCGTTGATGAGTAGCCGGACCGCCCCGAGAAAAGGCTGATCCAAGGCAAACACGTTCCAAGAGAGCCGCCACCCCGCCTCCGGGTTTGCCCAATAACCCTTGCTGAAATCCACTACTTCGACAGGGAAGAATGAATGCGACGAATCCAGCTGAATCGTTTGCCTATCTTGCAGCAGCACGGCACCTGCAAGCCGCGCAGTGAGCGGCGCGCAAGAGCTGGGCTGGCTGGCCATCAATATCGCGGTGTCGACATGCAGAGCCCCCGCGATGTCGCTGCCGGCAACTTCCCCGGCCAGTTCGATCAGGCACATACCTTCGTCATCGGCGATAGAGACGCTTGCCAGACTTCTGCGCAGCATGGTGCCTGGGCTTGACCAGCTGGCAGCCGCCAATAGGGGAACATCGCTGGCAAGACCGCAGTCGGCTCGGAGCCCAGCTACGTCAATGACAATTTCTCTGCGCAAGCAAAGGCGAGAGCTGTAGTCCAGTCCGGACAAGACAAGAGGAAGCGGCGAAGGATGCTCCGCCGTCAAGACCTCCCACTGACCGGCTGTGAGTCGTTGGGTAGCGGCCCGCTTGTAGGGGACGGCAGTTGCAGTTCTCATGCCCCGGCCTCTGCACTGAGCGCAACAGAGATCATGGCATCGGGAGGAATGCTAACCACGACCGTCCATGTGCCGCCGGTGGCGGGAACATCGCAGCTCGCGATGCCTCGCCCGGTTGTCATGCCGCTCGGGTCTATCCATTTCAAGATCGTCGGTTGCTGCGCGCCTTCTGGCGGATCGCTCTCGAAGCCATCCGCAATTACCACCTTGGGACGTACAGAGACTTTGACCGGTGTGCCGCTGGGATTGGATGTCTCGAAGCGAGCCACCATCGACGGGATGCCATCGACCAGTTCGATTGTTGGCTCGCCCACGAATGAAATCTGGGGTGCTGCAGCGCCCTTGCGCCCGGCGCCGGATCGTCCGCCCCCTCCGTCACCACCACGGCCTTCACCCCCTGCGCCGTTTCGCGTGTTTGGCGTGTTCGTGCCAGCGGGGCCGGCGCCTTCAGGAGTCAGCGACGGGACGAGTCCGCCGAGCAGACGGGAGAAGCTCGCCACCGAATGAGGTCCTGCCCCAGATGCTTCGATCGCGTGGGGTGCTGCGAAGGCCTCGACAGCGTCCTTCACTCTGCGCATGGCCACGCGCACGTAGGTCTTCTCGGACGCGTCCAGCAGCAGATCAGGAACCCAGTCGTCGTGGGTCGGGGGCTCCGCACGCGCAAATGCGGCATCTGCATCGGCGTCAACCCGAAATACGCCTGCATATTCGGCCAGTTCGTAAGGGACCAGTGGTCCCTCCACATACTTCACCACGAAGTTTGGAGCGCGCATTACTGCAATCTGGTGCAGCGGCCGCCGAAGCGTGCGCTGGTACAAGTCGATGCCTTCGTTGTCGCTTTCGCCGACGGCAGGAAGTGACCCCATTAGGGCAGCAGGCTGCCGAACGAGCGCAAGGTGGCCGAGAAGCTTCTTGGGCCGCTGCGATGCGATGGGCTCCAGGACCGCACCGTCAGACGGCTCTTTGGCTGATGCTGCCGCAAACGCCCGCGCGAGTAGCGCGAGTTCGGGCTCCTCCTGAACCTTTGGCAAAGGTAGTTCGCTGCCTTGCCAGCGAACGCTGAATGACATGGTGGCGGTCTGGCCGGGGCCGTCGATGAGCTTAGGCCAGAAATAGTCCATGATCGCGCGCCCCATTTGACTCAATACCCGTTGCGGAGCGCTGCGATCGAAGTCAGGTGCGAGAACATAGACGGTGGTGCCAAGCGCATCTCGGCCTCGCTGGACGCCGCCGAGCAGCAGCGCCAGAGCGTCGGCTTCCTCACCAACAACGGGATCAACGACATTGTCCTGCTCCAACCGCCCCCACCAATGTCGCCCGGTAAAGCGGCGGCCATTGGCGCCGTCTGTTTCAAACTGCGGCCCCAATGCGGCAGCCATGAATCTGGATTCCACGCCGTGCCCATTCCTAAAGCGTGTATGGACACATATGGTCTTCAGCGAGCTGGCAAGAAAGTACGCCGCCTTGCCAAAACCGTAGGTTCCTCCCGCGTATGCGCGGTTCGGCGGCCGTCCGATATAGCGCATAAAGTCGACGAAATTGGTCGATTCGCCCGGCTGCGGAACAATATTCCCGCGCGTGGGGCCGCTGAGGCCTCTGGTGCCAAAATCACTGACGGCGATTACAGGAAAGTCACTGTCGGCGAGAAGGCGGGCTCGTACATCGACCGCGGTAGGCACGTCTGCAAACACCTGAGTTGCCAGTGCCTGGCGTGCGCTTTGATCTAGCAGGTGTCCATCCACATGAAATGCGACCCCACCGGCAGGAGCACTGCGCGCATCCCAGCTGTTCTGAACCGCTTCACGAATCAGCAGAGTGAAGCGGTCGGCACGCGGGCGGCCGAGCTGATTTGACACGCCTTCGGCTGCGGCACCGCCGGTCGCAGAAAACAGCTCAGATTGCAGGTCCAGCGGTGCCGGCATCGCGGACTCCTGCAAGCTCTGCATGGATTTGGTCAAGCATTTCTGGCTGCAGAGGCGTTGCCGAAGATGCGACAAGGTCTATGGTGTAGTGAACATCCGAAACGCCGGGAGGAGGTCCTGGCTGATTGAAGGACGCCGCTGTCAGTCGGGGAAACGATGCCGCGACTTCATAGACTCGCCAGTCGATGACGTCGAGTCGAAGCTGTCGATAGTGCGCTTCATCGCGCTGGTCATACCCAACCTTCGAAAGTCGATCCAGCAGGTCACGCCGATCAATGCCAGTATTCAGGATCGTCTGGATCAAATCCGGCACGCTAGAACCAGATGCGCCGTTCAGCTCCAGGCGCATGGCGCACAGATAGAGGCGGGCGTTCTGGGGCCGCTCCAACTGCATTAGCCCATGCACCCTGAACTTCCATTCGTCCCGGCGCGCAGTCGTCTTGATCTCCAAGGCATAGCCGTCCGCCGTGAAATCATGCCGCGCGCCGTGCGGCCCCTGCCAAGCCGAGAGCCCTTGATCGCTTTTTGCGGCAATGCGCACCAAGTGCCAAAGCTCGCCGAATAGCCCGCATAGGGCTTCTGTTGAGAGGATGCTCGAAGACTCGCGGTCCAATAGTTCGCGCCAGCGCTGCAGTGTTTGACGGCAGGCCTGCAGCGGCTGGATTGTGCGATCCCGCAACAAATCAAGCACTTCTTCGGCAAGATGGGTGAAAACGTTGTTGAGGTGCGCCTTCTGGCAGGCAAGATCGAGGTACTGACGCTGACCAGACGCGTCGACGAGTGGACGAGTTGTCAGATGGACGCCGCCGCTACGCCGGTCATGTGCAGCAGGAAAATCAGCAGCAACAGGAACCAATACGTGCCGAAGCCCGGCTGCATCGATTGCCAGCAAGACGGCACCCTCAGCCATGCTCAGCGCCGTGTCGAAGACGCGGAACTCACCCCGCATTGGCATGCCCTGGGACGATTCCAGTTGGCGCCATCCGTCGTCGGTTGTCCGAGTGCCGCCTTGTGTCATTCGTCAGTCTCTGCCATGTCTTCAAGATCATCGATATCGATCATTTCGCTGCCGACGTCGGGGAGCTCGACGGTCATATAGCTCTGCGGCGTCAGATCACTCTGTGGAACATCCGGGAAGACCAGTGCGAGGCCAATGATGTGTTGCACGGCACCGAGCGGGGCGCGCTGGCTGCTTCCCTTGCGAGGTATCGAATCCTTGCTGATTGGATAGATCAGCAACAGTCCTTGGTCAGGAACTGCTTCGTCGCGGAGATCGCGAAGGGCGTCGCGATCCTTCCCGCGCAACTCTGCAGCGGGTAAAGGTACGTCGATCGCGATATCCGTCTCCGACATCAAGGCTTTGATGTCGACCACCTGCGGGCTTCGCTCTCGCAGCGAACGGGCGCGGTTAACCAAGGGCACATCCGTGCCCAGCCCGAGATCGATTGTTCCGAGCGTTGGCAACGGATCTGATCGAGTGACGACAGCAACCGTCCATGAGGCGATATGACCGCGCTGATTCTGCTCGCGTATGTAACTTTGGAGCAGACCCGCCGGCATTTCGCTGTTGCCCGGATCAATGACGTACTCGTTCAAGAACTGAAGCACCTGTGCCGACGGAACACCGAAGAACACCTTGTGCGGCTTGTCGGTTACCGTCGCTGCTTCAATGCCAGTCGAGCGCATGCGCGCAACAAGATCGCGTGCAGCCTTGAGATTTCGATCCAGCCAAATTTGGTCCTCGTGACGGAAGACGATCGTCTGCACTTCTCGCGCATTGAACGCCATCTTGGCCTGCACCGCATGCTGCATTTTGAGCTTGGCAGTGATGGCCAGAGCCGGATGCTGGCGGATGCGGACCGCAAACTCCATAGGCGTGACGTTGCCATTCTTGTAGCGCGAGATGTCTTGGCGAATTTCTCGTTCGACACTGGCAAGGTCGTAGAAGTAGTCGCGTAGCTCTTCGGTCATCCACACGCGGGCAAGATCGCCATAGCCGGGTCGGTAGCCGAACCAGCGACCCATTTGCAGCAGCGTGTCGTAGGCCGAAGCCGATCGAATGAAGAAGCTGACTGTCAAACCTTCCAGGGTCAAGCCGCGGGACAGTACGTTGCCGCCGATCACAATGTAGATGCGACCGTTGCCATCAGCATCCTGCTGATAGTCCACTCGATCCAGTGTCGGGCTACTGCCGTTTTCCACCTTTGACTCGGTAAGTTTGAGCACATCCGCCATGTGCGCCATCAAATCGCCGAAGATGACCGGCTCCAAATCGAGTTCTTGCGACGGAAACGCTGTCTGCTCGCGTTGCCACAGCGCTTCGAGCTCGGCAACCAGAGCAGCATCGCCATCACGAATCTGCTTGAGCACGGTGCTTTGGAAGGCATCAACGACGCCTTTTGCATTTCGATGCACCACCGCGTACTGGGTGGTGTGAATGAGCATCGAGGCATGTTTTCCACGCTGGCCTCGCACGCGGCGCGCGGCAACGGCCATCCAGAAATACAGCATCGCCTCGCGCAACGAGGGCGTGATGTCGGGACTGAACGTGAACCGTGCATCTCGATGCGGCGGCTTCAATTGCACGCCCTCGTGTTCAGGGACCAGTCGGATGACGTTCAGTCCGTCGATGGGATCTTCTGTTTCGTCGAGCGGAGCCCGCCCAAATATCTGTTCGGCGCCGAAGTAGCCTTTGCCGCGCGGCAGGTCGACGATGAAATCCCTGGGATAGAGGTCTTCCGGAAGCGAAGGATCGATGAAGAGGTTGGCGAAGGGGGTGGCCGTATAGCCCACATAGGCCGCCTTGGGCAGGTCCGCCAGCAGCTTGACAATCAGTTCGTTGATCTTGGTCCGTTCATCAGGCTTCGGATGCGAGTTGGGGCTGGCCTGGTCGGCTTCATCGTCGATGATCAGGACTGGGCATGCGCGAAGCACCTCTGGCCTTGCGCCAGTGAGCCATTTGTGGAGGCGCTTGAGCCTGCCGCTGTTCTTCTTAACGACGCCCAGCACCTTTGTGGAATGCTTTTCCGTGAGAAATGAATTGACGTTGGTGTTGGACGCAAAGTCGTCCTCAATGTTCGTCACGGTGATCCAGTGCTCCAGATTGGCCGCAATGAGATCCTCGTCAATTCGCAGCTGCGTTTGGTAGCGCAGGACGTTGTTCATCCCCGACAGCACGATGATGAATCGATAGCCTACGTCAGCGGCTTTGGCAATGACGGCAGTGAAGCTGGCGGTCTTGCCGCTCTGGACGTGGCCCAAGACGAGCCCGCGCGTTCGAATTTGCGCCTTGCCCGGCGGGTCCAGCAGAGAAACCACCCGGGTTGATGCCTCATCTATGTCCTTGATGGCTTCCGCATCCCACCCCTTATCCCTTAGGTGCTTTTCGTAGGAGTGCCACAAACGATCTGCCGGGTCAGGGCCCAGATACCAGGGGTCGAAGTGCTTGTTGTAGATGCTCCCCGGCTCTTTCATTGTCCATACGCGGCGGCTCGCATCACGGTACTTCTGAAGAGCCTGTTCGACCAAAGCGGGGGGGAGTAGCGCAGATAGGCGTACTGCCGCCTCTTCAGGCGTGCGCCCTGCACGCACGGAATCGTGAATCTGTTCAGCCAATTGGCTGACTTGGCTGTTAGTTCCATCGCTCAGCGACATGCACTTCCCCCTTTATTGGATTCTTGTCGTTAGAGGTCGAGTATGAACTCTGCGACAGCCTTGGTCACATTCGGACAGACAGCATTGGCCAGTTGCTGCTGCTTGTACATCAGACCGCCTTCCGCACCGGACTCCGTTCCTGCGAAGCGGAACCAGTCAGGAAAGCTCTGTAGCCGCGCTGCTTCGCGAAGTGACAGCCCGCGATGTTGTGACGGATGAATGATCATGCTCTTCCGGTAGTGCCCGATGGTGATTGCAGGTTCGCTCCACGCCAGCCGGCGGTAGATGTTGCTGTGCGTGCGTTCAACATCGGCATAGTTGGTCATCAAGTCGCGCACCGCCTGCCAGTTCTGTCCTTGGCCGATACCCTTGTAGCGTTCGATGACATACTCGGCGTGTCGTGAAGTGACGTGGTCCCATATGACCCCCTTGGGAGCGCCGGTACGCATCGCCCGCAGAAATGCGTTCTGCTGCAGACGTACCGCATCCTCCTCATAAGGGCGTTCAACGAGGTTGTCTCCATTGCCCAGTTTCGGCAGATCTGCAATGGCGTCCCGCACCGTCACAAAAGCTTTGCCTGTGCCGGGGCCATGGGTGGGCATAGGAAACGGTCCCCACTTGCCGAAGTCGTCCGGTGAATAGCCAACGTCTTTGTGAATGCCGAGCAGGAAGAAACGATTGCGATTCTGCGGGGCTCCATACCAAACGGCATCCAAGAGCTTCGGGAAAACGAGGTAGCCCATGCCTGCGAGTCGTTCCAGAACGTGTGCGGCGACGCTCAGGTCGGAGTCAGATTCCTCTCTGGGTGTCCATAAGATTCCTTGGACGTTCTCCATCAGCAGGACTTTGGGCGCCATGTGCGACACACAGTCCAAGAAGGCATCTACCAATCGATTGTTGGGATTTGAACTCGACCAGCTGTTCCGATTCGCGCTGGAAAAGCCTTGGCATGGTGGACCGCCAATCAACACGTCGACATCGCCGTGTTCTTTCGCCATTGCGCCCAGCCGCGTCCTTACCTCGTCAGAGCAAAGGTCCATCGGTGCATATTCGGCAGGCGTCGTGCCTGGCGGAGTCAGCCCAGCCTTCTCCATGTAGGCATGGTTATGCCTCAAGGTTTGCGTATAGATCGGGTGGATTTCAGCCGATCCGGTAATACGGTAGCCGCGCCCGCCCGATCCTCTGGTGCTTAGGAAACCTAGCCCCATTCCACCGGCTCCGGCAAACAGCTCTACTATGTTTAGCGTTGCCTTGTTGGCAGTGAGGCGGCGCTTCAGCGGAATCCGCTGGTCGGGCGCTTGCACCAGTAGGTCAGCCGCCTTGGCATCGTGGCCGGCGGCAATCTTTCGGTTGGCCCGCACCAGTATGTCGAGTGACGCCCCTCCCTCCGCTACGTCCGAAAGCCGTGCGGTTGGGATTGATGGCACCGGTCGTTCTCGCTTCGCCTTGCGAACCGCGAGCCGAATCCATCGCGTCCACGCAAGCAGCTGCGCAAGCTTCCTGAGCCCATCGTCGAGTTCCAACGACGTCATACCGACAAGGATGCCGCGCTGATATCCCTTAATCCCGCCGATGGACAGCGCAAAACAAGTGAGGTCTTCAATGCCGCCTAGTGCAGCCTTGCCAAGATTCGCGGCATAGCACTCGGAATTTCCTGCGGGCTTGCTTAGATTAATCTGCTGCCAACTCGCTGTTTCGACACGCTCCTTGGGTGAAGACGAGCGAATACCGTCACGGGCGCGCGTGAATTCAACCTTCCGTGTTGCATCGACTTCTACGACGTAGTGGAGCCTGTGGTCGCTGGCTTCCAGCCGTTCAACAAGCTGCACCGCAGCAACCGTACGAAAGCTGCAAACCACCACCCCAGTGCGCGCCTTGGCGAGTTCGAGAAGAGACATGGCGGTGTCGGCGCGCCGAGTGTCACCATCCAAATCCATTTCGTGCTCGGCCGATAGCATGTCTCCATTAAGTCGATACAAGCGCATCTGCGGCTTGCCCATTGCTTTCTTGCCTTGAGAGCGCAGGTGTCCGGCGACTTCTTCAAGAATCCAAATTGGCCCCAAATCGGCAGTTGCTGTGCCTGTCCCCGCCAGTAGCTGCGGTTCAAGCATGAGCGGGGCGTCGAACGCCGGAACTTCTACAGTAAATGCACTCATGCGCTTGCCGCCCGATTAGTGCGCTGAACAATCGTCGCAGGGAACTGCAAAGATAATTGCTCTTCTGCAGGAAAACTGTTGGCCCAAGCAGCCTGTAGCTGTTCCGCGAACGGACGCATGGGAACTAATATGGCTGGAGCATCGATGTCAGGTTCGCGAGTCAGCAGACTAACTTCGCCGCGTTCAACATGAATGAGAAGATGCCTATCCGCTAGTTGCGGCCAACTGGTGCTGCGGCATAGCGAAAACAGACCAGTAGATGCAGCGGCAAGCGTGCTGACGCTGATGCCCATCGCCTTGACTAAATGTCGGACCACCAGCAACGCCAGTGCGTCGCCAGGCGCAAAGCACGGGGTATACCCGTTCAAGCCTGCGAGGGGTGGCAAAACGTGGCGCCAATGCCGAAGCGTTTGGTCCGATAGCTTAGCTACGTTGGCAACCTGTTGGGGGGTCAGTTTTAACATGATTGCATTGTACACCGCAGACATCTTGTTGTTAATGACAAGATGGGCTCCGCCAGCCACTCTGCCGCCGGATGTACGAGCCCTTGGGGACTAAGCTGCTTCACTGCGGGCGCAACAGGAACGGGTGGCGCTGGCGGTACTTTTGATGTTTTACGGTTACTCGTCTTTAACCAATTGGATGCAAGTTGCTGCGAGCACAATGGCTCGCTTCTCAATGGCGTAAACGATGACCTGCGCGCCGTCATCCGTTTTAAGCGGCACCATGTCGCGATGCGAAGCCAGAAACTCGGCACGCAGCGCGCGGCCGATGTCGGCCAGGGCGATGGGATCGACTTCTCCTTGGTTGATCAGCTCACCACCAACCCGACTCGCAGGAGGGATGCATAGAACTTCCAGGCCGAAGTCTGACGAGAACCCACGCAGGCACACCACGCCATGCGCTCGGATCAAGATCGACTGCACGGCGGCAAGGGCGTTTTCGATCTGCGCGAGACTAGCCACCGACCGAGAGCGAGTGGCAATCCAACGCGCAGCTACAGCTAGCTCATTGGCCGAAAACCCAACTGGCAGTTGATGTGTGAGTGTTTCAGCGCGCTGCATTACCGCTCTATCCTCAGCCCATCATGAGCTGGATCACGGCCTTCGAGTCGGAAGAATTGATCTCGGTAGCGCCCGATCTTGGCGAGCATCCGCGAGCCGTCCGGGCCAAAGGCATAGCGCGCTGTTCGCTGGGCATAGTCATGCCAGTTGCGGCCCTCGTCTGCGGTACGGATCGACGGCGCGCAGGCCTCAAGCACGGTCGCGATCTCGTCCTGACCGTGCCCTGTGGCCCGGAGCCGCACGGCGATCATCGAATCCACGCGCGACAGGTCGATGCCGTCGCCCTTGTGGCGCGCAGCGATGTCGCGATAGTGGGCTTCGTAGGCACTGCTGGAGAGTGCAGTACGCGCCGCAACGGGCAGGGCAGGCCTCCGGTCCTGTACCACCCGGACTTCCTCGTCAAGCTGGCGAGCAACGGCACAGCTTAGCGCGTATGCCTTATCACAGGTGCAGGCCACGGCGTGCCGCAGCTCCACCACCGGAAAGGTTCCATCAGGCCGCTGGTACTTCGGCGCAGGCGCACCCGGCTCCCACTTCCGGTTTTCAAAGCCCGGCGCGCGGTGTGGATGGATGCAGGCTTGCAGTTTGGGGTCGCCGTATTGCTTGTTGAGGGCGACGATCAGGCGATTGCCCACGTCCTGATCGTCCTGGCGGCCCAGCTTGGGCACGTTCAGGATGGCCTGCAGCTTGCCAGGACTTGACTCCATCACCACGGCAGGCCGGTAGCCGTCCGCGAGCATCTGGCGCAGGCTGGCGTCGCTCAAGTCATCGAGCAGCACATGGTGCATCCTCTCACTGCGCGGGGTGTAGTACAGGTTCTCGCCGCGTGCGTGGAAGCGCAACAGCTCCCGCATCCGTCGCTCCACCACTGCGGCCTCCACTCCGTCCTTGCCACCCAAGACAAAGGCCTTGCGATGGTCGGCTGACATCTTGATCGCCGTCAGCGTGTACCTATCCGCGCCGATTGCTTCGTGGTACTGGGCAAAGAGCCTCATTTGCGGTGCGCGCATCGCTTCCTCCCGTGCTACGCGGCGTGCTTCCTTGGCCGCCTCAACTTGTTCTTGCAGTTCAGGGTTGGCGATGCGGATGCCGTGCTCCGCAGCAAGCCGAACGCATGTGGCCTTGTAGGCGTCCGAGCCGTACACGCTGACCTTGCCCCACTTGGCGGCCCCGAGCTGTAGAGCGGCCAAGGTCGCAGCCTCGTCGTGCGCCTCCTGCACGTCGATGCGACGGCCGTGGTCGGTGAATGACACTGCCTCAGACACACCCCCCGCCGCCCCTTGGCGGCGGTACTCCACCGCACTGCCGACGATCTCGCCCGCGAAGGCACGGAGATCACGCGGCAAGGCCTCGTTGTCGCCGTCACCTTCGAGGCGCAGCGGTTCGTGCCGGTGGTATCGGTAGTCCCCCGCATCTTCGGCGCTGAACCACTTGGCAAGCCAGTCGTGGTACTCGGGCCATGCTTCGCGGGCATCCCGCAGCGCCTTGGCTTCGCGCCGATGCCGCTCCCTGATTTCCAGCTCAACCTTCTTGGCTTCGGCTGCCGCCACACTGCGCATGGCATTCAACAACTCACCCTTGCCCTTCCAGTTCTGGGCAGCGATGGCCGCGCTGCGCTCTGCCTTCTCTGCCCGGAACTGGGCCAACTCGCGCTCGTAGCGCTCCTTCTCTTCGCGCAGCTTCTGCGCGAGGTGTGCGCGATGATGCTTCGCGGCAGTGATGTAGTCATCCCAGCCGGGCAAGTCTGGCCGCAGCGGCTCGGGCTTGCGCTCAACCGCTACGACAGCGGAGGCAGCGGGTTCGAATGCACCAAGCCGCTTGGTGAGCTTCGGCAAGCTGCACCAGTGGCCCGCAGTGCTCGCTTTGACGGGTTGATCGCCCACGTAGATATGCGCACCGCCACCGGCCTTCACGTAGCGCATTCCGCGCTCCGCGAGGCCTTGATGCAGCTCGGCCCAGTTCGATGCAACCCGGATGAGTTCGCCAGCCTCTTCGATGGCGATTCGTGCCGCGCTCTTCTGGCCCGTGCGGTTCTCCATGTCCCCCGCACGGGTCGGCACGCTGGGCGTGCTATCCAGCCTGCCGACACGGGCGACGGTGCCATCGTCCATCACCGTGTAGCGTGCTCTTCTTTCAGGCCGCCACCCTTGGCGATGCTCGATGATTGCAAGCGTGCGTTGTGCCGCCTCTTTGTCTCGGCCCTTCGCAGGCTTGACCACTTGATAGGTTTCGGAGCTGACCTTGTTGATTGCGATGTGCAGGTGAATGTTGTCAGTGTCGCGATGCAACGCCGCGATAACTTGGTGCTTCTCAAGCCCAAGCTGCTCAAGGAACACGTCCAGTAGTTCCTCCACCTGCTCAGGTGTCGGCTGCTCATCCTCATGCCAGCTCGCAACCCAGTGCTGAATCGGGTACTTCGACTTCTTGCACTCCATTGAGAGAGCAATCATCTCTGCCTGTTGACCCTTGAAGGTACTGGTATTGAAGCCGCGTGTCGTCAGATAAAGAACCTTCTCCGGCTGCTCACCGTCTCCGCCGTGGATAACGCCATCGTCGTCGATGTGATACCCCAGCCGGGTCAGACGGGCCGCGTCATCCGGCGCAGCGATGTATTCGGTCAGGTCACTGATGTTGGTCGCTTTTGACTTGCGCCCGGCTTTGTCCTGATCGACGGGAATCTTCTTGAGGATCATCGGATGCTCGCCCGATTGGCCTGCTCGTCGATAGCGGCATAGATGCGTCGCAGCACCCTCGCGCTTTCTGCTGCATTCACGCCACCCGACTGTAGGTAGAGCTTCTTGAGCAAGCCTCCGAGTCGGTTGAGTTCTCGGATGTGTTGCTCTTCCAAGTCGGTGATGAGCTTGCGCCCAAAGGTGATGCGACGAACCAGCTCACTGACTGTCAAGCCCGCGTCATCAGCCAGCTTCTGCAACTTCGCCTTTTCCTTCTCGGTAAAGCGAACACCGACCCGCTGCGTCAGCGGTTCTCCTTCTTTGACCTCAAACGGCATTCGCGGGCTCCTTCAACTGCCCCCGTGGGCGGCGGGGTGTGTCTGTTTGTCTACATCGTTGTCACCGGCCCCCGGCAGGGCAGGATGAGGTGAGCCACGGATCGAGACGCGGAGCGTCGAGGACACGGCGTCCCTTGGCGGACACATGGCGCGGAGCGCTATGTGTTCGACAAGGGCCATCCTGTTACGCAGTTAGGACACACCCCAGTAGCAATCAGTATGCAGACGCCTCTTTCCCTGAAGACAAATCCAGACAGAACAATTTTTCCCACGGCCAGGTAAAGCATGTTCAACCCAGCACGCCGCTCCTACGATGAACGAACTGAGCATTTGAGGAGCGTGTGGAAATGCGGAGAACGATTGAACAAGCGGAGCAGCTTGCGGCGAAATTGCGCGCGTTGCCCGCAGTGGAAAACAAGACTCGGGAAATCAGCAAACAGGAAGAGGTCAGGTTGCTTGCAGCGGACATCCTGGCATTGATCCGTGAACGCAATTGGACGATTCAACAGGTGGCCGAATACCTCACGGCGGAAGGGCTTGAGATTGGGGCTCCTACATTGAAGAGCTACTTGCAGCGCAGCAAGGCCAGCAGCAAGAAGCCATCGGGGAAGCGCAAGGCGGTAACCGCCAGCGCACCCCCTGATAGCAGGCCGCACGCATCGCGTTCCAGCGAAAGCGTGGCATCCGCACCCACCATCGGGGAACGCGCAGCAGCGGCTCTATCGCAAGCACCGAGCACCACCAGCAGCGCAACCGCTGCAATCACCCGGCCTGATCGCCAACAACTCTGAGGAAGCAATGACATGAACAAGATTTATCTGTGCGCCGGTAACAAGGGCGGAACCGGAAAGAGCATGGTGGCAACCGCCTTGATCGACGCTTTCCTACAGCGCGGCATTGAGCCTTTTGTGATCGAAACTGATGACGCGAACCCAGACGTTTTCAAGGCGCACTCGGAGACAGTCCAGTGCGCGGCCATGAGCCTCGACGAAGCGGATGGGTGGATTGAGATGATCAACTCGCTCGACAAGGCTCGCGGCATCCCGGTCATCGTGAACACAGCCGCAAGAAACAGCGCGGGGGTAGCACGCTACGGGCAGACTCTGAAAAGCACCTTGGGGGAACTCGGCAGGACGATGGTCACGATGTGGGTCATCAACCGACAAAGGGACAGTTTGGAATTGCTGGCCGACTACCTTGATGCAATGCCCGTAGGCAAAGACCATCAGGTGCATGTGGTGCGCAACGGGTACTACGGCAGCACTGAAAAGTTCCAGCTCTACAACGGCAGTCAGTTGAAGAAGCGGATCGAAGAGGGCGGCGGCCACACATTGGACTTTCCCGACCTCGCGGATAGGGTAGCGGACCAGATGGCGACGCAACGCCTGACGATTCAGGCAGCAATGAAAGAGATGCCGCTGGGGCACAGGGCCGAACTGATCCGGTGGCGTGACGAAGCATTCAAGTCGCTTGCGCAGGTGATGTGATGACCTTGGCTGTTGCTGCCGCCTTCGAGGCGGCTTTCCAGCGAAAGCCGACACAAGAAGAAGTTGATCGGCTTGCCCGTGTAATGAACGTGCTGGATGTGCGCGAGAACGACGCCATCATGGTGTTGATGATCGTGCTGGAGTTCTACAACGGGCTGTACAGCAGCATGCCGGGCCGCATCGAGGCAGCAGCCAAGACAGCAGTCGGCGAGACGAAAGAAACAACCCAGCGGGTGGCAGCTACGGCAGCTCAACTGGCACACAGCGACCTCGTTGAGCAGCTCGGCAAAGCGGTCAACCAAGTGGCCAGTGAC
>APMI01000084.1_pt1 | contig 19411 bp, 17 predicted proteins | sample 667938 | NCBI WGS metagenome assembly APMI01 (sample SAMN01084076, study PRJNA167559) | wastewater metagenome | biome: Wastewater | place: Denmark: Ejby Moelle, Odense | collected 2011-11-28 | reverse complement strand
ATTACTTCGTCTCGGCGTGTATCCTGAATGTCAATATCAATATCCGGCATACTGATACGGTCAGGGTTGAGAAATCGCTCAAAAAGCAGATCGTACTTCAGTGGGTCAAGATCAGTAATATTAAGCGCATAGGCCACAATCGACCCAGCCGCTGAGCCACGTCCCGGACCAAACACGATACCTCGATTTTTTCCCCAGTTGATAAAGTCTTGGACGATCAAGAAATAGCCTTCATAGCCCATTTTTTCCATGACGTCCATTTCCATTTTAGCGCGATCACGAACAACGTCAGATAAGTTTGAGGTAATTTTTTCGGGAGATAGCTTGGCCGCCTCCTCGGCAGATAGCGCGGTATAGCGGACCGCTAATCCCTGGTATACAAGCTTCTTTAGATAACTGTGTTCTGTTTCACCTTTTGGCGTGGGATACTTTGGGATCAATATTTTGCCGAGCTCAAGCTCGACTGAGCAGCGATCGGCTATCCTGCGAGTATTTCGTATGATTTCTGGGTCGCTTTCTCCCCAACGAGCAATAATATCGCGCGGGTCGGTGAGATGAAGCTCAAACTCCTTGAGGCTCATGCGATTGGCGTCTGAAAGGAACGACCCGGTGCCAACACAGAGGAGGATTTCATGTGCTTCTCGATCATTATGCTCAAGATAATGTCCATCGCATGTTACAACCATAGGGATATCGAGCTCTTCACTCAACTTTCGTAGGCCATCATTGATCGTGGTCTGTACACTCCAGTGCCCAGGAGCATCAGGGTGGCCGTGATCTTGCAGCTCGAGGTAATACCGATCACCAAAAACAGATTTATACCAGGAGGCTGTCTCTTTCGCCGCTTTATAGTCGTTATTTTTGAGCGCTTCACCCAATTCACCACTTGCACAACCGCTCAGAATGATGAGACCATCGCCATACTCTTGTAGCAATTCATGATCCATGCGCGGCTTGTAGTATTTGCCTTCAAGCTCAGCTTTGCTCGCCATTACCATGAGGTTGTGATAGCCCTGGTTGTTCATCGCAAGGATTGTGAGATGATACCGCAATTTATCCTTTGAGGGATCTCGATCAAACCTAGTCCGCGCCGCAATATAGGCTTCGATACCAAGGATAGGCTGTATGTTTTCACCATTTGCCGCTTTATAAAACTCGAGGATACCGCTCATTGTGCCGTGATCGGTCACGGCAGCAGCCTGCATACCAAATGCCTTGACCTTGATGACAAGTTCGTTAATTTTTGTCAGCCCATCGAGAAGCGAGTAGTGACTATGATTGTGCAAATGAACAAAATCGCTCGGCTGCAGCGAAGTAGTCGGTGCTGTTTCTGTTGTCTTGGCTCTCCCCATAGTTCTCTCACTAGTATACGCGACCGAGTCTCTAGTCGGAACTATTTTTGAGTCAAAAGACGAACAATTTTATCGAGAAAGTCGCCAATCGGTGGTACCCAACCCGAGAGAAGTGTCAAAATCGATACAAACAGAGCGACAAGCAGCGTCGCCCCAAGAAAACTACCAAAGCCAAAGAAGACACCGCGAATGAAATTGATTTTGTAAACACTGAAGCGATTGCGATTGAAATCGTTGAACAAATCTTCAATCACCGCCTGTCTGGCGTCACGCTCATCCGCGGCTCGTGGTTGCTTTGGTTGCTTTTTTTCAGCCATTACTACTTTGTAGAGTCGTCTTTTTTGAACTCGCCCTTTGCGGCATCGACTGCTCGCTCAGCTCGCTCGCGATAATCAGCAACGGTTTTTTTGCCTTCGGCCACTGCGGTATCAACTTGCTTTCGAGTGTCATTATAGACTTTTTCGCTTTTCGACTTTACTTCATCGGCTTTTTTAGCAGCCTGACTTTTAAGCTCATCTGCTTTGACTTTTAGATCAGCTCTGGTTTCTTTGCCAGATTTTGGAGCTGTCAATACACCCGCGACAACTCCTGCCAGTGCTCCAAATATTGCTCCGAGTGCAAATTTTCCTTTTGACATAGTTCCTCCTTTATTTATCCTTAGTTTTTTTGATAAAGTTTGCCATCATTTTTGCGATCGCTGCTGGCGCAGCAAATTTGGCCGCCGACTCAGCGGCACCGGCAAATTTCAGCGTAGCCTTCTCGGCAGTAGTGGTAATCGATCGTATTTGCTTCGTAACCTTTATGAGAAGTAAGGTCAGAACGATTGCCAGTACCAGAAACAGCGCCAGGAACACTGATAGTATGATGACAAGCACTTGTGCCCATTCCATAGTTGATGACACTCCTTTTTATGCTATTTGCTTCATTTACTGAAGCACTACTCTTAGTATACTCTCACACGCGGGCTATACTGTGAAAATCTTCACTTTAACGACTAATTTGCGATACGATCAGTCTCAATTACTTCCGGAATAGCCCGCCGAACATCCTCGGCATAATCTTCGTTATCGAGAACGTATTTGAGATGAGCGAGGAAATAATTTTTTGGATCACCCGTTGTCACCCATTGACCTTCTGTCTTTACGACATAGATATCACCCCGTGATACCATTGCCGTGATGGCATCGACCGTCCACAGCTCATCGTCAAGCCCTTCGTTGCCGGGTTTGAGATGGTCAAATATTTCTGTCGTGACCAAATAGCGACCATACGAAACGAGTGTCGACGGGGCTTTGTCAACCGGCGGCTTCTCGACGATATAGTCAAGCTTATCACCGTCTTTTAGTGATACGATACCGTATTTGTCGACGGCCGATGGGTCTACTTCCTGTGCCATGATGATGGCTTTTGCGTCGGGATGTTTTTCGTAGGCGTCAATCAACGATTTTGCATCAGACGATCCAAAGACAACGTCGTCGCTATAGAGCACGATGAATGCCTCATCCTCACCAAAGTAATCGCGTGCACTTGCAATCGGCGAACCATTACCATAGGGCAACGCAGGGTCTTGCACAATAACGCGGATCTTTGGTAAATCGAGCACCTGAAGTACCGTTGAGTTGTAGCGCTCAACTTTGCCTTGTGCTACCAATTGTTTGCGAATATGATTGACTGCGTTGCCAAAATAATCCTCATAAATGGGTTTTCCCTCTGGGGTAGCGACGATGATAATTTCCCTGATCCCTGCTTCAGCACATTCCTCGACAGCCATTTGAATGATCGGTTTGTTTCCAAATGGCAGCATTGCCTTAGGAATTGTCTTAGTGATTGGGAGGTAGCGGCTTGCATAGCCTGCGTCAGTGATGATAGCTTTTGTTGGTCGCTGCATGATTCCCCCTTTTCTTTATCTGTATTACAATTTTTGTCGGATAAGTTTTTGCGCCAGAGCGGGATTGGCTTTGCCCTGAGACCGTTTCATGACCTGGCCAACAAGATAGCCGATCGCTTTGTCCTTGCCGGCCTTGATATCATCGAGGGATTGCTTTGAAGCTGGATCAGCCAACACGTCATCAACAATCTCGGCAATAGCAGACTCATCGCTTACCTGCAGTAGATTCTTCTGCTCTGCGATCATCAATGGCGCATCTCCAGACGCCAACATTTCGAAAAGTATCGAGACCGCTCCGTTACTACTTACCGTATCGTCTATCGCCATTTGCGCAAGATCTACCAGATGTTTCTGCTGCAAGTGTTTGTTGTTCCACGTATCCATGCCGGCACTTACCCTACCCTGAACATCGATAATCAGCCAATTTAATATACGGCGACGCTGTTCACCACTCAGATTTGTGGCAAGCTCTGCGATAAATGATCGGACAGAAGCGTCACAAATACCAAGTGCCGTCTCAATCATCGCATGATCAAGTCCTGCTTCACTGAGGATATGGCGAAGCTCATGAGGAAGCATCGGCATGTCAGCTTGAATCTGCTCGATTTCTTCGTCGGATACTATAATTGGCGGAATATCGGGATCGGGCATATAGCGATAATCCTGCGCATCTTCTTTGCTCCGTTGGCTAGTGGTGATGCCCTTGTCATCATTCCACCCTCTCGTTTCCTGGACCACGCGTTCACCTTTTTTGAGCAAGGCGACTTGACGTTCAAATTCATACTGAGCTGCTCGTTCAACACTGCGGAAACTATTGAGGTTTTTTACTTCTGCTCGCTTGCCAAGCTCTTTTGCCCCTTTGGGCGCGACGGAAATATTGACATCGAAGCGCATATTGCCGTGATAGAGATCACCATGACTGACACCAGAATATGTCATCAAACGGTGGAGCTCAGTCACATAGGCTCGCGCCTCTGCCGGACTGTGCATATCTGGCTCAGAGACAATTTCGATCAACGGCGTGCCTGCACGGTTGAGATCAACCAAACTATAGCCGGAGTAGTGCGTCAACTTGCCCGCATCGGATTCGATATGTGCGTGGTGAATGCGCACATGTACTGGGGTACCGTCTTCAAGCACCGTATCGACGTAGCCAGCGAGGATGGTAGGTTGATACATCTGCGTGATCTGGTAGCCACTGGGCAAATCTGGGTAAAAATAATGTTTGCGGTCAAACCGACTAACGCGGGCAATCTCAGCATTCAACGCCTTGCCAGCCCGAATTGCGAGATCAACTGCGTGTCGGTTGAGAACTGGTAGCATACCAGGTAACCCATAGTCGATCGGGTGAACTTTGCTATTTGGTTCTGCCTCCCGCGCATCGTTATCGGCGGGGCTAAACAGCTTTGTCGCCGTCGCCAACTGTACGTGGCATTCGATGCCGATGGTCATCTCATAGGTATCAAGGGTGTCACTACTCATCTTAGATAGCTCCCAAATCTTTCAAGGCTTGTTTGTAGGCGCTGAGCGAGCGCAGGGCTATATCGGGCGTAACATGCACGTCCGTTTCATGAGCCAGTTGGTTGCGAATCTTGTGTGCACCCCAGACGTGATTGGCATTTGTCCAGATGTTTTGAGCAGATTTCATTCGTTCGCCCATTGTCTCGCCCTTAATATGTCGCTCTTTGAGCGCGAGATCCAGCAATTTATCTGCATTGAGTATCGCCATTGGGTAACTTTGCGGGTTTTCTCGGCTCAAGCTATTCTCGATCTCAAGCCATTTCGTTTGGTACTTCTGCGAGTCGAGGCTCGGGACGCCCCGTCTCGACATCGTCAGGTAGACGACCAAAATAATGGCAACAATCAAAACGCTCACAAGGAGAAAGAAACTAGCGGGATTTTGAGTCATTCTTTGGCCTCCATACTTCCAGCAAGTGCCAGCATCGCTGCATCGCTCTTGGCCGGTCCGATAAGTTGTATCCCGATTGGCAAGCCGGCTTTTGAGACGCCGGCCGGCACGCTCAGTGCTGGCAAGCCAGCAAGACTTGCCGGGACGGTCATGACATCGGCTAGATACATTTTTACGGGGTCGTCTGTGTTTTCGCCGATACCAAATGCGGGTGTCGGTGCTGTCGGCAAAATCAGGAAATCATACTGAGAAAACAATGTATCGAATGCTTGGATCAACAACGTCCTAGCTTTTTGCGCCTGCAAATAGTAGGCATCAAAGAAGCCGCTGCTCAACACGTAGCTACCGATCATGATACGGCGCTTGTTTTCAGTAACAAATCCTTCATCGCGCGAACGTCCGTAGAGTTCTGCCAGTGTTTTTACGTCGTGCGCACGGTACCCGTAGCGTATCCCGTCAAACCGCGCGAGATTGCTACTCACCTCTGCTGGAATGATGATGTAGTACATAGCGAGGGTGTATTTGAGGAGTGGCATCTCGACTTCCTCGACGACATGTCCCGCCGCACGCAGACGCTCGACATATTCGAGCGTACAACCGCGAACCTCTTGATCGACATCATCTGACATCGCATCTTTGACAAGACCAATACGTAGCTTCGGCTGTACAAACGTTGTCGGCTCAAAGAAATCAGGTAGTGTCGTCATGTCCTTTTCGTCGCGGCCAGCCATAATGCTTGTCACGAGCGCCACATCCTCAGCGCATTTCGCGAAACATCCCATGGTATCCGTGCTACTCGCCATCGCTACTACTCCATAGCGGCTACTGGTACCATAGGTTGGCTTGTAACCATATACGCCGTTGAAGCTTGCAGGCTGCCGGATAGAGCCACCCGTATCACTACCGAGGGCAAATGGTACGATATCGAGTGCGGTCACTACTGCCGATCCGCCCGAACTACCACCAGCAACTTTTGTCTGATCGACGGCATTTTTTGTCACGCCGTAGGCAGAGTTTTCGGTCGAAGCGCCATGAGCGAAAGCGTCGAGGTTACTCTTGCCGATACAGATGGCACCCGCCGCCTCAAGTTTGTCGACAACCGTTGCCTGGAGCGGAGCCTGGAAGTTCTCGAGTATCTTTACAGCAGCGGTCGTCGGTGCGCCAAACGCAAGATAGTTGTCTTTGACGACAAATGGTACACCCGCGAGTGGACCGACAGATTCACCGCTAGCGATACGTGTATCTATCTCATCTGCTCGTTTGAGAGCACGATCAGCCGTCAGGCTGAGAAGCGCATGATAACCTTTGGCTTCCTTTGCCTTAGCGAGAGCTGTCTCAACTTCTTGGCGGGCGGTTGTGTCACCATTTACAATACGCGCAACTCGGTCAGTTATCTTCATGACTACAATACCTGCGGCACTTTCACACTATGATCGGCTTGCTCAGGAGCAAGCGCCAGCAGCGCCTCGCGGTCAGCAGCACCTTGACGCACGACATCATCGCGCCATACATTTTCGAGTCCCGATACTTGGTAGGTTGGTTCGACATTCGACGTATCGAGCTCACTGAGCTGGTGGACATAGTTGAGAATATTCTCCAGATCGACCTGGAGTGCCGCTAGTTCGTCATCGCTGAGTTGCAAGTTACTTAACTGTGCGAGATGCCGCACGTCGTCGGTGGTGATAGTGCTCATTTGTACGTATTATAGCGCATCTATCGTTGTTTTGAAAAGCAAAGGATTGACTAAATAAATCATGTGTGTTATAATAAGATCAATGTCTTAGGAATACATCCTTTCGTTGACAGCAACTTTAACAAGCTAGGAATACGCCTTCATTCCTGAATCGCACCGACTCATCAAACATACTTGATGGATGAGTGCGATTCGGGAAGCTCAGTACCGACGCAGAAGTGGAGCCCATATCATGAACTTCACTCGTATCGGCCGTCGTAACCGTGGCCGCACCGGTGCGGCGCTGCTCGTCATCGTCGGGCTCATCGCCGTCATCTGGTACATGGTGGCGGCGAACACCACCCACACGACGACCATCACGGTCTGCAACAAGGAGCGGGTCGCGGTCAAGAACTCCGGTGAGTACCGGATCTACGCCGCCGAGGGGACGTTCGTCATGGCGGACTCCCTGCTCGGGACGGTCCGCTACGACACGGCGGACGCCTACGCGAAGGTGAAGCCCAAGACGACCTACGACGTCGTCTACAAGGGCTGGCGCATCCCCTTCTTCAGTTCGTTCCCCAACTTGCTCGAGCTCAAGGAGTCGGCCACGCAGCACCCGGAGGCCTGCGCCAACTTCGGCTGACCGTCGGCAACGCGTGCGGGCTGGCGGGACCTTGTCCCACCAGCCCGCACCGGCAATTCCTAGCTTGTTATCTCTCAGCTCCCACAGGGGAGTAATTTTATTGTCTTTATTTAGTTGTATGGTTGCCTAGATAACTCTTATGCTTCATAATAGCCAGTAGATGAGTCATCAGATCAAAAAACACTTGGGGGCGATTGTTCGGCATAATGGTGTCGAGTTTCGCGTTTGGGCGCCATTTGCAAAAAATGTCAAACTCCTTACCCCCTATCTTGGAGTATTTGATGGCAGCAATACCTACGATATGCTCAGCGAGAATGACGGATACTGGTCAGCATTCGTCAAAGATGCAGAAGTCGGCCAAAATTATAAGTTTTTGATCGACACCGGCAATGAGCTGCTGACAAAAAATGACCCGCGCGGACGCGCACTCACCGCAAGCGACAATGGCGTATCGGTGGTCGTTGGGTCAGATTTCGACTGGGGCGACGACCTTTTCATGCCAATTCCAAGGGAGCAGCAGATTATCTACGAACTTCATATCGGCACCTTTAATCGCCGCGACCCCGCTACGACCGGCACCTTCTACGATGCAATCGAAAAACTTGACTACCTCCTAGACCTCGGCATCAACATGATCGAGGTCATGCCGGTTACCAGCATGGCGTATAGCAACGGCTGGGGCTACAACGTCACCGACGTATTTTCGATCGAAAATGCCTATGGCGGGCGCCATGGACTTATGGAGTTTGTTAAAGCCTGCCATATGAGAGGTATCGGTGTCATTATTGACGTGGTGTACAACCATTTCATGAGCGGCGACCTATGGCGTTTCGATGGATGGTATGAAAACGACCGTGGTGGCATCTACTTCTACAACGACTGGCGAGGCGATACTCCCTGGGGCGCACGACCTGACTATGGAAGAGCCGAGGTGCGACAATTTCTGATCGATAGTATCGTGATGTGGTTTAACGAATACCGCGTTGATGGTCTCAGGCTTGATAGCACGGCTTATATGCGCAACACGCTCGGCTACAATGATGATCCCGCCCATGATGTCGATGGCGCCTGGAGCCTCATGCAGGATATTACTGATGTGGCGCACAGGATACGGCCCGGCTCCATCGTTATCGCAGAAGACACCTCGGGCAATGACTATATAACGAAGCAGCGCCAGGATGGTGGATGTGGGTTTGACGCGCAGTGGGGTATTCCTTTTCCACACGCTATCCGGAAAATGCTCGGACTTGGTACCTCATGGCCAGTTGATCTCGGTGAGCAACTGCTTCGAGCGTATAATGGTGATGTCTTTCAACGCGTTATCTTTAGTGACTCTCACGATACCGCAGCCAATGGCTCAACCCGCATTACCAGCGCTATTTCACCAGAAAATCCCAATAGCACGAGGGTGCGTCAGGACACAATTATTGCGTCAGCAATCACCCTTACGTCACCCGGTATTCCTATGCTACTTCAAGGCCAGGAGTTTTTGCAGGAGGGTGCATTCACTGATTGGCAAGTGCTCGAATGGGAAAAAACTGAGCAATTCGCCGGCATCGTGAAAGCCCACCAAGACATCATCGACCTCCGCAAAAATACCTACGGCAATACAAGTGGGCTACTTGGGCAATCAGTTAGAGTGTTTCATAGAAACGATCAGGGCCAAGTGTTTGGTTATCATCGCTGGAGCCGAGGCGGGCCAGGCGACGATGTGCTCGTGCTGATTAATTTTGGTGATACCGAATATCACGAGTATCATCTAGGCTTTCCGCGCCCAGGTGAGTGGCGAATACGGTTCAACAGCAGCTGGCAAGGCTATAATAGCGACTTTCCCGAGTTAACTCCGGACAGCGTATCCACCGACGATAGCTGTAATCTCGCCATGGACATCCCAGCACGCAGCGTGCTCATTTTGTCACAAGACGCTACTGCTTCTTAATATTCTAGCTCGGCACGTACCGGCCGATGGTCTGATCCGACGTCTCGCCATACTTTATAAGCATGCGTCTTGAAATGGTGCGAACCAAATATCCAGTCAACTTTCGCAAGACGAATCGAAGGAATCCACTCCACTCCGTGTTGCTTGCCCGAGATAGTGAGATGATGACCTGGATCGAGATCGTGAAGCTGCGAGTGACTCACCATGTAGTCGATGGTGGTCCCGCTGGCCATTTCATGAGCGCGCGATGCAATACTGCGAATCAGATCGTGCGGTGCCCGGCCCACAACTGAATGCAACAAACGATTTCGAGCAATACGTGCACTCTGTGATCGGCTTCGCATGGCATTGAAATCCCCCATAACAAGCGTTGGGCAAGCCATCTTTCCGATTGCTTGAACCAGGTCTTCGGCTTGCTTGAGACGCATTGTCTCACTGTTATCATCAAGATGGACCCCGATGATTCGCAGTTTTTTGCCGGCAGCGTCACGACACGTTACGTCAAGTGCATTGCGGACTCCCCCAAGTCTGAGTGTCGTTGAAGAAACCAATTTACACCGTGTAAAAATAGCAAGTTCATAAGGATAGCTCTGATTCTTCGTATGATAATAAGCGGGGTCAGGATCATACGGCACCGTGGCGATTTCGTACCCAAGATAATTCATCGTGACGCGTACGTGTTCTGGCATCGCACCATGCTCCCCGAACTCAGGTATGACCACTATATCTGCGTCGAGTTCCTTTATGACCGCAATGCCATCGTGGTCATTGGCACGAATCGTACCGACGTGTTCGTCAAACATGCCTTCGGCATTCCACGTCACCACTCTCAGTTTGTTCATTTCATCTTTCCTTTGATTTCAGCGATGAGATCACGCAGTTCTGCGGCTCGTTCAAACTCGAGATTGGCACTGGCGAGACTCATCTGTCCCGTCAAGTCTTTTACGAGGCTCGCATACTCATCTTTCGGTATTTTATTGAGATTGAGTTTCTTCTCGATTGACTCTTTCTGCGGAATGATGGCACGAAGGCCTTCGTCGATGCTTTTGTCGACACCCCGCGGGGTGATGTCGTGCGCTTCGTTATATTTTTGCTGAATATCACGTCGGCGATTCGTTTCGCTGATTGCGCGCTTCATGCTGTCGGTCATGACATCGCCGTACATAATCACCGTGCCGTCGACATGCCTGGCAGCTCGTCCAATTGTCTGTATGAGGCTCCGCTCACTCCTCAAAAATCCTTCTTTGTCCGCGTCGATAATTGCCACGAGTGATACCTCTGGCAGATCAAGCCCTTCACGAAGTAGGTTGATTCCAACCAACACATCGTATACTCCCATGCGCAAATCACGCAAAATGTCACCTCGCTCCAATGTATCAATATCGCTGTGGATATAAGCCGTCTTAATACCAAGATCGATGAGATGTGCCGATAGATCCTCGGCCATTCGCTTAGTCAGTGTCGTGACAAGAACACGCTGCTGCTTTGCAGTTCGTTCACGTATCTCGGAGATCAAATCGTCTATCTGACCTTTGGTTGGGCGTACTTGTATCTCGGGGTCAAGCAACCCTGTCGGTCGAATCACCTGCTGAGCTGGGGTCGGGCTATGCTCCAGCTCGTAGTCCGCTGGTGTTGCCGAGACGTAAATAACTTGATTAATGTGTTTTTCAAACTCATCAAAACGAAGCGGTCGGTTGTCGAGCGCGCTCGGTAGCCGGAAACCGTGTTCGACGAGCACTTCTTTGCGGGCGCGGTCACCATTGAACATACCTCTCACTTGAGGCAGCGTCACATGGCTCTCGTCGACAAAAAGCAAAAAATCATCGGGGAAATAATCGAGCAATGTGGCGGGCTGCTCACCTGGCTCACGATCAGTCAGGTAGCGGCTATAGTTTTCAATTCCCTTAACAAATCCTGTTTCCTCTAGCATTTCAAGATCAAACTTTGTTCGCTGCGACAAGCGCTGTGCTTCGAGATATTTGTCATGCGTCTCAAACCACGCCAGTCGCTCGTCAAACTCTTTTTTGATGCCTTCGATTGCTCGTTCCACTTTTTGCTTTGGAGTGACGTAGTGGCTTGAAGGAAAAATCGAAACGGCTTCTGGCTCAGAAATTATTTCGCCAGTAAGCGGATCGATCGTTGTGATGCGTTCAACTTCGTCTCCAAAAAACTCTATTCGTACCGCAATATCACTCCCAGCCGGAAAAACATCCACCACATCACCACGCACCCGAAATGTGCCCCGAGCAAAATCTATGTCATTTCGCTTGTACTGAATGTCAGTCAACTGGCGAACAAACTTATCCTGGAGACGCCGTTCTCCGCGCACGATTTTCATCGACATCTCAGCATAATCATCTGGCGAACCGATACCATAGATGCAGCTGACACTCGCCACAATAATGCAATCTCGGCGCGTTAAAAGCGCACTTGTCGCCGCGTGGCGCAAACGATCGATTTCTTCATTGATGGCCGAATCTTTTTCGATGTACGTGTCACTGCTCGCAATATATGCCTCGGGCTGATAATAATCAAAGTAACTGACAAAATAATGCACTTCGTTATCAGGGAAAAACTGCTTGAACTCACTAAATAATTGCGCTGCAAGCGTCTTGTTGTGGGCCAATACTAGTATCGGTACATTTCGCTTGGCAATGATATTTGCCATGGTGAAAGTTTTGCCACTCCCCGTCACACCGAGTAGGGTTTGTTGACGCGTTCCTGCGTCGAGTCCGGCCAGCAATTGAGTAATAGCCGTCGGCTGATCCCCAGTCGGTTTATAGGGCGAAGAAAGCTGAAATATATCCACTCAACTATTATACGCGATCGAGCTTACTTGTAGTGAGCACTACGGAGAATATCGTAGGCCTTGTTCATGTCACTTGTGTTCAGGCTGTCAAACGCAGCAGTTTTCGTATCGTATTTTGGTAAACTCGATGTTCCACCAAATCCTACCGAGCTAAATGAAAGCTGGCCATGTGCGCCATTACCATAATCCAGTTTCTTACCGCTAATGAGTGGCGTATACCCAAATCCACAGTTCTGCGTTTCGCCCAAGTTTGTTAGTTCTTTTGCAGTAGTAAGGTACATCCCTGCATGGTATTTTCCATCAATACCCTTGCTTACTACTCGAACGGCGTACGCTCTGTCATCTGACCATTCATCCGCATAGCCCGTTAGCTTCGTCGTATACACCGACATCACTGAGAGGGGCGATTTATCTTCATCTGAGCATACGCCGCCAATACCGCTAATCCCTGATTCTAGACCCAACACTTTTGTGCCAGTTTCGTTTCGTATTTCAAGACGATCTATCTTGTACTCTCCTGATAACCGTCCGTCTGTAGGCTGCCCAAGATCAACCACCTTCCAGGTGTCCGGCATAGTGAAGCAGAGCTGCTCATACGTAGCGCAATATTCTTTCGAAACAACAGTAGTTTTTACTTCGTCCGATTTTGTTGTGTTTGAAACTGTATTTGTTTGTGTGGTTGATTGTTTGACGATGAAGTTTTGGTAAAATACCACACCGAGTGCCGCCACAAGCGCAACCACAAGGCCGACGATTATGATGACGTGTGCGCTACCGTGTTGGTCATATCTATTGCTCATTTCACTCATGTATCCTATTTATGCTTTTACCATTAGTATACTCTTCGTAATAATGATTACAATTATCCTCTCCGTTTGGTATGAATTTCATCGGGAGCTATCTCGTCGCGTGCATAATCAACATCATGAAAATCAGCGTAATGTTTATCGAGCGCCTCTACTACTTTTGATACGAGTCGTTTTGGATCGGTATCGTATATGACATCCTTTGCTCCTGGAGCTTCGATATATTTGAGAAGCGTTGCGGCATAATCAGCAAGTCCACCGCTGCCGAGCAAAATACCGCATACCTTTCGACTTTCGAGGGCGGTCGCAAACTCGTGCAAGCTTCCCATACGACCACCGACGGTGATAACCGCATCCGCGCTACGCACGAGATGTACATCACGACCGACGTATTCCATACTGGTAAAGTTGATGTAGTCAAACTCTTTGGTAGGTAGCCGATAGGTAGCGACGTGTTCTCGGTATGAGCTTGCTGGTGAAAAGCCGATCGATACACCTTTGGAGTTTTTTACGCTAAAAAAACCTTGCGCCGCATAATGCGGTAACCCCACCGTTGCGCCAGTTAGGAGTGTCTTACCCGCCTTTGCAATTTCAGCACCGAGCGCATACGCCAGGTCATGTGCTTCTTTAACTGTCTCGCCAGAGGCTGCCCCCGACACGCATATTTGGTATTTCATCCGTGAATCTCCTCTGCCTTATACCACTCAGGTGCTTTTGCTATATATTCCTCAACCTCTTTTGGACGCAATAATCCGGCTTGTGCTCCTAGTTGCTGAACAACACTCATACTATTGATCGGTGCCCACGTCAGTGCGGTCTCAATTGTCTCGCCTCGTGCGAGAGCTGCAACAATAGTCGATGCAAAGGCATCACCAGCGCCAGTTCGATCATATGGCGGAGCGGGATCAGGATAGTTTGGAATCTTGTAGAGTTTCCCGTCATGCGATGCATATGACCCATTGGGACCATCGGTGATAACAACGATAGCCGGGCCCAACGCGTGCAGACCATCTGACAGCTCGCGGAGAGACTCATAAGACTTCCCCGTGACGTCAACCGCTTCTTCACGGTTCATCACGACAATATGCGCCCTTTTGTACAACGCGGCTAATTTCTTGGCACCCCACTTGAAGTGAAATGTGCCTGGCTGAAACGCTAACTTTACATCAGGATGCTTCTCGAGGTACTCGAGCAAATCTTGGTGCAACGGCCAACTATCAGGGCTTATGAGTGATAGGTATATCCAGTCAGGCGTCGTAATCGGCTCGCGCCAGCGATATTGGTAGGCCTCATTTTTAACCAGAATTGTACGGTCAGCCCCATACCGTAGTACATAGTAGGTGCTACTCGGAGTATTCTTTTGTACGATTAACGGTTTTGTGTCGATGGATTCATGAGCAAGATAGATGAGCGAATCCTTGCCTACTTGATCATCACCAAGCCAGCTCATCAGTCCCACTCTCAACCCTAGCCGAGCGCACGAAACGGCAGCGTTTGGTGATGGCCCGACACTGCGCACGATATCAGCCCGTTCATAGGGCGGTTTACTGCCAAAAGGAATCCGCAACCACTGTTTGTCATCATTGTCTTTCTCAATGCTCGCTTCTTCCTCGAGTAGCTTAATGAACACGTCAGTAAAGATATCACCCACGCACAGAATATACGGGGCTTGTTTACTTTTCTTCTCAAAAACCTTCTGCTCGTGATAGTCACCCATATCACACGCGCTAAGGCCTCCTTGAGAGACGAGTTCGTTGATCGCAACCTCGTCGTCACCATCAGCCGCCACATAGCGCGCCGCAAGGCCATGTTGTAATTGGCACTGGAGATGTTTGTTTGTACGGAGTTCAAACGTCTGTGAGGTATTTTCGAGTACATCGTCGTGATTAAAGGAAATTGGTTTGCCCTCTAGTATGAGCCCGACATCGTCACTGAACGAGAATAGCTCGCGGTTGGCCGCATGGGCATTGAGCGCTTTGTACAACTCAAGTGCCGTAGTGTCAGCCGGATCAAGACCGATGGAACGCATAATATGGTGAGCGCGAGCCGTAATGTCGGCGATATAGGCAACGTCAACACCACGGTGACCCGTCATGCTTTCTAGTTGTCGAAGTGATGAACTAAACAGTGGTTCATGCGCATCGAGAAGTTGCTTCAAAAACTTTGCCATAGCTACTCTTTACTCCGTTGATTAAGGGGCTTTTCGTGAATCGGCATTTCGTGCAGTGTGCTATGCTTGTGCAAAATACCAGCCTTGGCGCCTATCTTTGTCACGACCGATGTCGAATTTGCGCTCGCAAATACGATTGACTCGCGCAAGCTTTTGCCCTGTGCCCACTGACTCAAAAAACCACTCGCAAAGGCGTCACCGGCGCCAGTTCGATCAACCACCGGCACATCCTCATACATACCAGCTCGTACTATCGTCTTGCCGTCAGTGGCTACCACACCGTTTGGTCCATCGCTCACGATAGCCACTGGTACATAATTGAGAGCATGAAGCGCTAGCTCCTCACAGGTCTCACCTGAAACCAGCATTTGCATCTCCTCTTTGTTTGTGCAAAGCACATCGACACCGTCAAGGAGGGCTACGAGTTTGTCATGTTCGGCAAGCTCGGGACCGGCGGGGTTGAGCATCACTTTGACATTGTGTTTTTCGGCCATATCGACTATCTCACGGAGCAATGGCAACCCTCCATCCCCAAGACTTGTTGGGTAAATCCAGTCATAGTCACCAATCACGTCAAGGTTGAAGTTATGCCGACCCGTGCGACCAAATGCTCGGCCACGGTGATTGAGAATCGTTCGTTCACCGTTTGTAGCAATCATAATGACCGAGTAGCCTGACTGAAAGTCACGTGCCTGTACTACATGTGTCGTGTTGACCCCCTCGTTATCGAGGTCCTGGAGGATCGACTGGCTCGCAGGGTCTTCGCCCAGCCCCCACAAATACGCACTCTCCAGTCCTTGACGAGCGAATGTCACCGCCACATTCGTCGCATTGCCACCCGTGCAAAAATGAACATCCTCGACTTCCATCTTGAGACCAAGGGGCAAATGAGTATACATATGTTTACCCTCTTTGTGCGGATCAAACTCATCACTCTTAAGGAACACATCTTGCGTACCCTTACCGATTGCAAGTATTTTCACCACGTCAGCGTACAGCCTTTCCAGTACTCCCAAAGGCGGCAATCTTTTCCTCGACAACTGCCTGAACTGCCTCGTAGACTGTCGGCATCAGTTTCACGACGGCATACTCATCGGGGTTTTCCTGTAACACTTTGACAAGCGTATCGCGGAATACTATCCGCATATCAGTATTGATATTGATCTTGCTAACACCCGCTTTGCTGGCTTCCTCGAAGTAATTCAGAGGTGTGCCTGATCCTCCATGCAAGCTAATTTGGCAGTCAATTGTCTCTCTAATGCGAGCCAGCAACTCGAGATCGAGTTGTTTTGGCACATCATATTTGCCATGCAAATTGCCTATGGCTGCCGCGAAGGTATCAATTCCTGTCGCATCGACAAACGCCTTGGCGGTTTCAGGTGTTGAGAAGGTTTTTTTGATTTCTTCGTAATCAATTCCCTCGTGGTGGACATTGCTCCCGCCCGCAAAATAGTGTGGCTCACTCTCAACGAGTGCCCCCGTGAACTTTGCATATTCCACGACTTCACGAGTTTTTTGTATGATTTCTTCTTCGGATGCATCGTGATTTGCCTGGGAGATATCAATGTGGATGAATTCAAACCCAGCGTCAATTGCCCGCTTACAGGCCTCGACCGAGGGACTATGGTCGAGGTTTATGTAGATTTCTATGCCATACTCGTCTCGATAGTTATCAACCATATCGCGAATATTCTCGAGACCAAGTGCCTCAACTTCACCATGGCTGACTTCGACGAGTACGGGAGCCGTGAGTTTTTGGGCTGCTCGACAGACAGCGATCAGTGTTTCTTGGTTATCAATATTAAACGCGCCGACCGCAAATCCCTGCTGACGACTTCGCTGCATCAAATGCCGTGCACGAATCGTCCGATCACGGATTTCGCTGATTGTCAGTCCCATTGTCTCGCCCCCCCCCTGTAGAAGTTGTTATGCTTATCTGTTATATAGTATACCACCCGCATCCCACAATTAAACCATTGATTTGTACATAAAATGTAAGAAATTACTACACCGCATTGATCATGATTGAGCACGTATAATTCGATCTACACTAGGAAGAAACTTCTTAGGAGCAGATATATGCGTGTGCCGCGGCTGAGTAGAGGCGTGAGCTATGATGGCGTCAATGGCCGCGCAGACTTCTGGGATAGTGACATCCCGAGCACCCTCGACGAGCGTTTCGATCGAAACTGGCGCCCAGCCAAGTTCAAGCGTATCCATGTGCAGTGCGCTTCGCTCCTCGATACCATCGAGCGTGCGCAGTAACATACCGAGATGCCCCGCACGTTTTGCGTCGAGTAAGGCAGGCAAGTATCCCGCCGAATCGACTTCAAATAATTGCCGTTGCAGGCGTCGGATGGGGCGCACGTTTTTTGCACTCGCCTCAGTGTATGCCAAAAGTGTCTGCGCTCCAGGTGCCGTAGTTTCGGACAACAGCAGGCTACTGCCATAGGCGAGCCCGCGTTTCTCACGTATCTCTTGACTCAGCCAACGTTCCATGGCATCCATAGCAATTCGATAGGCAGGGTCATACGAAAAGAACATTTCTTCTAGCTCGCGAGAGAGTGGCAGGCTTTCGGTTAAGTAAGCGCTTTCCCCTCGAGGCAAGATAAGTCCACTCGATGCCGTATTGATACGTACATTCAACGCTCTTCTCTTTTTGTCAGTCGTATCCCCTAGTGGGGCATCGAAATATTGCTCAACTGACTCAACTACCTCTTCGTGCGAGAATGCACCTACTGCCACCACTGCCATAGCGCGCACCCGGTAGTAACGAGACCAGAAGTCTCGCAACATGTCGGCAGAGAACATTGGCTGGCGATAGCCTATGATCGGCCGCGCGACCGAACTACCAAAGAGCGCATACGAAGCCGCCATATCATGCTTAGTCTCAGGGGTCAACGAACTCAGTCTCTCTTCTTCGATGATCGACATTTCTTTTGCAACGGCATCGACAGGAAACGTAGGATGGAGCATTACCTGGCTTAGATAGCGCATCAACGGGTCGAGGCGCTCACCCTGCGCATGATAGGCAGTTTGGACATTGGTAGTATACGCGTTTGTTGTAAAACCATGTGCATCGACAAAATGCTCCGCTGCCTCAGCATCGATAAATTCATCTGTTCCAAGATGAAGCGCGTGCTCAAGCGCATGCGCCTTGCCGGCATCTCGTTTCGGTCCTTCAAGTCCCCCTATACCTACGTGGACATGGACAAGACCAGTGTGAGCACCAGGCATGTGATCGGTATAAACAGTGAGGCCGTTTTGGAGGCGGCTTGACTCAATAGACATATCCCCACTATAAGAGATGAGACGTCACATGCAAGCATGGGCGGATTAGCACTGAAAACGAGAGGACGCCCGACAGGTTAATACCCGGGTTTGTACTGCGGTCGTGAGTGAACAAATTGCTTCACACGGTCGGTAATTGCGTTATCATCGAGACCAAAATGCGCCAATACCTCTAGCGGTGCACCGGACTCGCCATAGCGATCTTGCATACCAATCCGCAACAGCGGTGCCGGCATTTCGTCGCATAGTAGCTCGGCGACAGCACCGCCAAGTCCACCAGCAGCCTGCGCGTCCTCGCACGTGACCGCACGTCCAGTTTTTTTGACACTCACAATCAGTGTGTTACGATCGAGCGGTTTTATTGTCGGCACATGCACTACTTCGGCAGAAATCCCGCTACGGAGTAGTTTTTCTGCTGCACGAAGCGCAAACGGCGTTTCAATTCCCGTCGAAAAGAGCGTGACATCGGTTCCTTCTCTCAACACATATGCTTTACCAAGTTCAAACGGCGAATCAGACGTACTAAAGATCGGTGTTTTCTCACGTGCGATGCGGAGATAAGAGGGGCTTGGACTTTCAGCAAGAGCACGAGTTGCTTTCTCGGCTTCGATGCTATCGCCTGGACAGACCACAACCATATTGGGCATAACTCTCATAAGGGCGATATCTTCAAACATTTGATGCGTCGCGCCGTCGGGGCCTACCGTCGAACCACTGTGAGCACCTACTATTTTCACCGGCAAATCGTTGAGTGCTGCGGTTGTCTTGATTTGCTCCCAGTTACGCCCAGGGCTAAAGGCTGCATAGCTGGCAGCAAACGGTATTTTGCCAGCACGAGCAAGTCCGGCCGCAACTGTCGCAAGGTTTTGCTCGGCAATACCAATCTCGATATATCTGTCGGGAAAGGCTTCGGCAAAGAGATGCATCTG
>APMI01011007.1_pt1 | contig 19414 bp, 15 predicted proteins | sample 667938 | NCBI WGS metagenome assembly APMI01 (sample SAMN01084076, study PRJNA167559) | wastewater metagenome | biome: Wastewater | place: Denmark: Ejby Moelle, Odense | collected 2011-11-28 | reverse complement strand
CATTCTCGAGTGTGATCTTCCATATATGTGATCAATTGAGGAGGCGCCCATGGACACTGATTCACGCACATCCTAGTATACTTATCACCATATAGTGGAGTAGGAGTTGCTGGACAGACTACCACACATAATTTTTGAGTCAGATCCGCATAATAATAAGGCTGAGTTGGGCAGCCAGTCACATTGACACATTTGTTTGTAGTTGGATCGCCAACTGTGTTACCGTAACAGTTAGTTGCAGTAACACACGTCTGAGTATTGTTATTTGAGTAGTAACCATAAGGGCATCGCAGTTAACATAGATTGGATAAAGGGTTGCCATATGTAGGATATGGACAGCTAGTTACACATTTTTTAGTCACATTGTCTCCGTAATATAGTACCGGGGTTGAAGGGCACAGATTTGTACAATTTCCAGAGTTCATATCGATAAAACTACCTTATGGACACACTTGAACACATTTCCGTGTTACATTATCTCGATAGTACGTGCTAGGACAAGTTTGCACACAAAGTCCAACGCCGCTCGAAGAATCGCCCCAGTAATTGACAGAACAGAATACTAGACAACGTTGAGTAAAAGAATCCGCAAAATAGTTAGCTGGACAAGCTGCCACACATAAATTCGTAGTATCGTCTGCGAAGTAAGGAGCAGGTGAGCTTGGACACGAGCTACCTGGTACGCACATTTTATTGATTGGGTTTGCATAATAGTTATTGGGACACCGAGTCGTACAATTCGGGGTTGTGCCATCCATGTAGAATGTGCCTACAGGACAGGCCGTCACGCAGCGAGAGCTATTATAGTCGGCGTATGTAGTACTAGGGCAATCTAAGATAAGTCTAGTTTTTACTTTGCACACAGAACTGGTTTGATGCGACCACACTGCCTAAATATCCAAAATAGTTGGCAGGGCAGACTGTCACACAGCGCTTGGCGACCGTATCGTAGAATGTCTGGATGGGTGTGTTCGGACATGAAGTCGTGCATGATTTATTACCTTCGAATCCGTAATATGCTCCAGGGCAGATCAGCTAGCATGTGTTAGTAGGCAAATACGAGAAGTAATAGTTAGGAGCGAACCAGGGACAAGTTCGATAGCACTGATTTGTCGCCACTAATAGATACTGGGCCGAAGCAGGACATGCAGATATTGTGGGAGTTGCCATGTACAGCAACAGCAAGCAGAAGGAAAACAGCATTTCGATAGGCAGGTAGTTATTCATTGCTCCGAGCATTATTGAGAAGCTTATAATTAATATCAAAACTTGTTTACTAATAAATTGCGACTCACTCTAAGATCAACCTATAATAACTGATGCATGTTTCAACCTATGTTTCTATTACTATTAATAATGCTTGGAATATAAGAGTCTGTTAATGAGAATAAGCGGGGTTGATGTGTTAGTTTACGGCACAAATATTGAATATTAAATTAATAATAATATAATCAAATGGCTAAAAAATCAAAGACCGGTGCTGTCGGTATCAAGCTCAGAATCACACGAGGTCTGCCTGTCGCCGCTACTATGAATTGCGCTGATAACTCTGGAGCCAAGAGTTTGTACATCATTGCCGCCATGGCCGTGCGAGGAAGACTCAACAGACTTCCATCTGGCTCCATTGGTGATGTCGTAATGTGCTCTTGCAAAAAGGGTAACGACAAGGTCAGAAAGAAACTTCACCCCGCTGTCATCATCAGACAAAGAAGACCATGGAGAAGACCGGACGGAACTTACATCTACTGCGAGGACAACGCTGGAGTCATCGTCAATAACAAAGGTGAAACTAAAGGCAGCGCTATTACTGGTCCAGTCGCTAAATAAGCTTCCGAATTGTGGCCCAAGATTTCATCACACGCTGGTTCAATCTTTTGATGATTATAAAATTATCTAAATCTTTGAAATGTGAAACAAAAAAATATTAAGCTTGCTTTAAGTTTATTGTCAGTCTAGTTTGACTAGTTTACGTCCTCTGAGATATCTAGATAAGTTACCTGTTTTTAGACTCACCCAAAAAGTCAATAATTCTGACCTTGGATATGAGTACATTTTCACTAAAACTTCTAGGCCGACTTCGACTTCTCCTGACAGCTGCCATTTCTTATCCGTTTTGGCCTTCGTCCTCCATTTTACCATTGTTGAACTTGAAGAAATCCGTCTTCAAGCGTGGAGACTGCAGTCCAATAGAGTTCGCTTACGAGCTATCAACTTCTGGTATGATATCCATGTTATATTTAATCCTGCTGTAAATTTAACGATGATGTGCCTACTCTTATTCTGACACCTGAGTTTCTAAGCACAGGAACGGAATGTCTATTGGATCTTCCAATGGTCTACATAGATAAAGCTCAACTTTGAATCAGGTGCGTTTGGGATTTTGGGAGGAGTGCCAAAAAAATCATTGTACTCGTTGTAATTCATCGATGAGTAGCATCTCATTCTTGGCTTTTGATTGATTTGATTCTAGTCCAATCTGTCTCGCATTTATGGTAATATAATCTAACTTTATATATAACCTGAAGTTAGAATAAACGTTGTCTGATCAACAATACATTTTTAGCATTTAGTACAACAAATCAATTTATTTTTTAAGACTTTTGGTAAATAGTTATATTAAAAATTGATCAAAAATGAACAATTGTATATCATCAGCATGAAGTAAGTTAGGTCAGTTAGGTTTAGTTTTTATGCGGAACTTGCGATTCTGCATGTCATTCTTCTTAATCGCCCGTCGGTTGTACTGCAGATAGTCAGCCTATGATAGATCATCATACGCCATATCCTTGTCTTCGATGTCTTCTGCATTCTCATTATCATAGGTCGACAATGTTTTTATCCTTGCGTTCTTTTATAACATCTCATCAGTCATAGTTTTCTATCGTTTAGGGTTATTCTTCATGAAAGCCTCTTCAATTTTTGCACTGTGATTCTAAATAAAAATAAAATTACTTATTGAGCTTGCAGTTCTGCCATAAACTTCTTTATGTTCGAAAGTGCCTCAAGTATCAATTATTTTGTCATGTGTTTTGGATACTTTGCGATAATGCGATCTCTATTTGAGTTGCCTTGATAAGCAGCTACGAATTTAGATGCCCATTGATAAATACCTTGCTTTTTTCTTGCAATTGATAGGGCAATCTCATTCAAATCATGAAGAGTATGAATGGGGTTTGATGTCTATTCTTTCGAGCTTTTGGGTTCATTCTTTCTCTTGTCATCTGATATTTCTTAATTTCTGTAAAGCTGGCTTTGATATGACTTTTCCAAATGGTCTTTTTATTATTTTAGTTCTTCAAGTTTTTTTTATTTATCTGCTATCGACTCTAATAACAACCCATAAGTTTCTTAACGAGTAAGAAATCTCTCAATAAATTCATTAGAATCCTTTAAACTGGTAGCCTGTTTCATTTTATGGAAAGATATTTCAATTTGGTTATATTTGTTCATTAGAGCTTGCATTTTACTTTTGAGAATACCCTTTAAAAATTGATTTGCATTTAACATTTTAATCCACTCTTTCTATTCAGGCAGCTTATCAGTCATGGCAGATACCATTGCTTATTGAATTTCCCTTTATCTTATCTATCGGTTTTGTTAATTACTCTGCTTCTTGCTGATTACATCACAGACTGACTGAATTTTTGTTGTTCGCTATAACACCTTAGTGTTTACTGATTTTTACACTGACTCAAGCATCTCCCTGCATCTCTTATTTAATTTCATCTTGGTTTCATGTTCTAATCTGATGCTCTTTAACTTTGTTGTTTCCCTCATGAGAGTGACATCTTTGTCGAAATAACGCTTCTTTAGAACAAGAAGATCATGTTTAACAGTGTCTTTTAGGTTAGCATAGACATCTTTGCGATACACTGTTGACTACATTAATTCAGTAACCTCCTTCAATTTACGAGCAGTGTCATCGAGTTCCTTCTTTTGCTTTTCAATTGTATTGTTGTATGTCTCTTCATCGTTAAGCAGAATCTATTTTTGACTCTTTAATGCTTCGATCTATTTTTCGCTTTTGATAGACGATGATTTAATTTTATCGAATTTCTTACGAGTATCGAATACCACACCTGAGACTTCTCTCAGTTAATCGAATATTTAATTGCCAGTGACTCCCCCAGAAACTTAATTCTGATCAATAATTTTACTCACATCATTTTCCCTAAATAAACATAAACGTACTTGATGCCCTTGATTAAAGATTTATCAACTGTGAACTTGTCATTAACTTTCTCAACCAGACTGCTCTCGAAAGTCTCGTTAAATGTCATGTTACGCAGATGTCCATTAGTTGCTGTCATTTACAATCAATAGTTTTATTATATTATTAGCGTCAATAACTGCTGCTGTTGTCAAAAATAAAATTATTTTATTTTTTGCAAACAAATTGTGATCAAGTAATAGTTAGTAAAAATATCATTAATTTAAGAATTTTTAAGTTGCTTTCTTGCTTGTGTAGTAAAAATTGACCTTCTCAGACTATCTCATTATCAAGTCCATTGATTTTATGATATCAACTCGATTTTTGGATTGTCTGCTAAAAAATTCGGATACTTATTTCCCTAATCCAAGATAATTTAAAGATTTATAAGCTTCAGATGTCCTCTTTGTATTACCCGTACCACCTTTTCCATAAGACACAATCAGTCCTTACGCAATCTTAGCAAACTGAGTTGAGTTTTTATAGTTGACAGCTCTTGAGCAACCATACGTAGACACAATGCCCACAAATGCCTCTCCGAATATTCTCTTTGTATTGCCATATAAATTGATAAAATACGCAGATTTGTACTATTAACTGCCTGTATTGCCACCCGCAGTTGCCCTCATCAAAATATAGTCATCATTGTGTGAGATTATTGTCCAATGACTGTTCACAATTGCTATTTCGAAAGCTCTCCCTTTCTCTTTTATTATCTGTCTAATTTATTCAGTGTTTCTGATCACTAGAGTTATTGAAATTCCTGTTACTGGGATATTTATGCTCGTTAATGGACTTATTCCTGTGCCTTCGTAAATGTATTTAGCTTTGTACCCCAAAGTTAGATGAATTTTATTCGAGGGAACAAAACTTCCATCCGAAAATTCAACCCCACAAGCTATTGGTTTATTATTTATATTGTTTACAAAAACTTTGGAAACTGATTTATTCTCCAACCAAGTTGCTTCCATTTAAGTACATTTCTTCTTTGCGATGTTATACAGATCAAAAGGGTTAGAATAATCTCCATGATATCGAAAGGCTTTCAATATGCCAGAAGAATGAGGAAAATATTTACAAATTTATTCAGATTTGAGCTCACTCCATTTAAGTTACGGTGTATTTTAAAAATGTTAATGCTCTTCTTGTACTTATTTTAAGCTATCTTCTGTAAATATTGCATGTATTGCCATAGAGTTATCATTGACTGCTTTATGGTTAGAACGTATAATAATTTTAAGGTGTTTTTATAGGATCTCCTGCATTTACTGAGATGCTACTGACTCTAATCTATTAATTTCGTGTTAATTTATAATATTCAGCTTCTATTTTATTATCTGTACAATCCCATTGAGTTAATTTTTAGCATACTACTTGAGATACTTAATATTGTTGAGGTTTACATCCACCTTGATATAGTCAGATTTCAAAATAGTGTCAACCGAGGGTTTAAATAACATTCTCTTAAATACTAACGGAAGTAGATGACGGCCACTTAACACAGGATCTGCATTAAGTGCACTACCATGTCTAGCGTGGGACTGGCTGGCCGAGTGCAGAATATTTGATTACTGGTAGTCCTTACAGTAAAAATTAATATCATACTTGTTTCTGATCTATGGGATCATGCAAGAAATCATTGTCTGATCTGTAGCAGCCGGCCCACCTACCGCAATTATACGTTCTCGTTGATTGTTCTTCCATGCTCTGTATGCTTACAAGTGTTTAGGATATTTATTAATGTTGCATATCTATACAGTTATGGACTCAGTCTGATTCAATACAGAGTTAGGAATTCCCAAAATATTGTCTTTTAAAAATTTATTATCTGCTAATATCTGTTGTGCAATCTTAAGGGTATGCTCATCAGTTGTTCTCATATACTTGCCCTCCTGGTTGGCGTTGAGGAGGGCTAAATGCTTTGATACAATTTATCGGATGCTGTTGAAATCTGACTTGTGCAGTAGCATATTTGATATTGCTTTATGCATCAGCTTATAAATTACATATATTGATTAATTATAGACTTACTAACATATCATTATTAACTACATGTACATATACTTGATCATAAGATAATTAATGATCATTTTTTCTTTTTGTGTTTTTTCTTCTTCTTCCTGATTTCGCCTTCTTCGTGTCCGACTTCTTCCTCTTTTTATTCTTTATGCTACTTTTCTGCCACTTAATTGATCATGACCTGAGGCTCCTCCTTCTTTTATGAGTTTTATGTTGGTCCTTTCTATAAATTTTGAAATGGCTATTATTATTGGGTCTATACCTGAGCTGTCATTGTTGGCTCAGCTGTCTAAACAGGCTATATTTTTATTTGCTAAACTGTAGTGATTTATTAAGGTATCTGTGCCTTATTTTGGTGCTATGTAAGTGTGAGCTCATTTACTTTTTATTACTAAGCAGTTTATGTTGGCTTATTTTACTATTCAGATTTTATTTATGTTTGCTTATTTGACTATTCTTATATAATTTTAACCTATTTATTTATATTATCTTCAGATATCTTATCTGGGATTTCATCTTTTTGAATTTAATCTGTTTTTTGTTATTTCAATTCTGCTTGTTTTTCAACGGCAATTGATTCATGATTGTTAAGTTATTAGATCTTTTCTTCATTTGCTGTTTCCCCTTTAAGTTTATTTGCTTCATCTGTTTTGATTTTGATTTGAATTTTTGAGTATTATTACAGCTGGGCAACAAAGCCTTTATTTGGATCTACTTTTGCACTCTTGTCTTTTATCTAATTCAGTGCTTCTGAGACACTCATGCCTTTCTATTTGATAAGATAACTGGCGATTAGAGTTGGTGATCTAGACTTGGCGAAGAAGCTAAATTAAAGTACTTTTACCAATTTACTAAGCATTTGTGTTTACCATCAGCCTGCAAGTGACTGTTCACTAGCTTGCAGAAGTTATCAAAGTGTTGGCTAATGTTTTCGTCAGGCTTATCACTAACAAGCACAAACTGGTACTACACTCCAGGCAGCCTATCCCGTTACTAAATCTTAAGACAGCTGACGACTAGGCTAATTCCCTGTTGTTAAATGTACTGCTTATCAATGGCATAGCTGTAATTGCCCAAATAAATTCGATCCACGATTTATTTCGGTTCATCAGCTGCCAGTTTCTGCTTCCTGGTAAGCAATACCTGCATTTTTTGACATATGCGATCGAACTGCGGCTGATTTTGATGAATAAAATCGTCAATCATTCAAAATTAATTTGAATTGATCAACGCATTCAAAACACCGTATTTTAACACGTACTTTTGATTTTTCTTTCATATTTTAGTATTATTAAGTCTATCTCGTTTTAATTAACTTTGGGTTTTGCTTGCTATTGTTATAATGTTGTTTGTATCACACTAAATAGGGTGCATCTTAGATTTTCAGCAATAATAGGAATCTTAAAGTATTTTGGTTTCAGAGATAATTGCTTGGGATTGATTTTTATTCTTACTTTAACCTGATATATTTCGATCTAAATTTAGTAAGTCGGATTTAGGATTATAAATCTTTTTCTTATGTCCAGATTATAATACTAATATTGGCATGGCCAAAAAGTATAAGCGCAGTAGCAAGCAGAAGAAGCCAAACAAGAAAAAACATCCAGTCGTAAATGGGTGTGATTAGTTCCTAAATATTCAAGGTGATAACATGGGTGACTAAAGTTATTAAAGCTATGATGAAATGAACCAACAAAATAGTAAAGCTAAAGTTCAGACAAAGAAGAAAACAATAAGAAAGAGGAGACCTCCAGATCCTAGCTCGCCAAACAAATCCTCTGGCGGCGGGCTAGATCTAAACAACGGGGGCTCCTCCAACTAAACTAAATATACTAACCAAGCTTAGTCAATTAAAGGGACTTTGCGCCCTTTCAAAAAATATGCTCTGAATTTTTTAGAGAACTGCTTTAACCTCGCCAGTTGTGGTAAATTAGGTCAAGCAGTAAAAAAGTAAGCAGTGCGTATTTTCAAAAGATTGAATTACTGCACAATAATTTAATTTATTGTGTTTTATTAAACAATCGCAAAGATGTTTAATATTAAATCCTACTGGGATTTGTTTTTTACTAACCTTTTAAAGTATTCAAGTAAGTCCTCACACCAAAACTCATTGAAGGGTTTGTAAGTTGGAATTCATAAATTCCTAGAGACAAAAAATATGTTGTTTATCTGGAATATTGGCAAAACACAACACCAGGGCTAGTGCAAGCCGCCGAACCGCAGTGACTTATTCTAAAAATTAGAAGTGCACTATGATAAATGCAAGATTAAATATAGTGACTGGAAGTTCAAAGTTCGATATATGCCAATGAAATGAAATGATTTGTTAAATTCAATATGACTAATAAATTCTATTGAATTAAATATCATTAATTGAGTATTTATAATTAATTATTTAGATTTATATTATTTGAATTAAACTTTAACGACCACATGAACAAATACGAGGAACTGGAAAGCGTCGGCAAGGGGCAGTTTGGTATCATAAAGAAAGTAAGAAGAATATCAGACGGTCGCTTATTCGCTTCTAAGCAAGTTGCATACGGAATCATGAGTCAAGCACAAAAATCGCAATTAGTAAATGAAGTCAACATTTTAAAGGAGCTAAATCACGAGCATATCGTTAAATACTATCAACACTTCCTTGAGAAAAAGAATTCGAACCTGTACATCATCATGGAGTATTGTCCTGGAGGAGATCTGGCATCGGTGCTAGCAGACATCAAACAAAAGGGAGAATTCTTAGATTAGGATATGATTTGGAAGTTGTTTTTTCAAATTATTTCAGCCTTACACTACTGTCATCAGAGAAAAATTATTCATCGAGATCTCAAGCCAGCTAATATCTTCATCGACGAGTCCTGGAGCAACATTAAAATTGGCGACTTTGGCTTGAGTCGTGAGCTTGGGGAACATTCTATATATGCTGAGACCCATGTCGGCACTCCTCTATTCATGTCTCCATAAATTATGCTAAATCAGAAATACAACGATCGAATTGATATATGGGCATTGGGATGCATTCTATACTAGCTGGCAGCTCTCAAACACCCTTTTAAAGCCCACAATATGGTGGAACTAGGCGATAAAATACAGAAAGCAAACTATGATCCACTACCCTGCCGATATTCTTGCCATTTAAGAACAATAATAAGTAAAATGTTGTCTAGAAACTGGTAAGATAGGCCAAGTGCTGCTGACATTCTAAAAATACCTTATCTCAGTATTAGAATGGAAGATAAATAATATAAACAAAGATATTAAGAACTTAAAAGAAAAGAAGAAATTTTGCAACAGAAAGAATAATAGTGTAAGGAAAAACTTGCTTAACTTGAGATAGTTGCAGGCTTGAGTAATAATAATTTGAAGAAAAATAAGTCCACCAACGAGTCTAAAGGGAAGGGACTTAAAGCGTTAACTATTTCAATTTGATTTGATTATGCAGTTTTACTATACTTATAACATTAAAATTGAAAGTGGGACAAATCTAGAAATTATATAAGTGCATAAATTATAACTTCCTCTTAAATTGATATTTAAATAAATTTGAAATGGCTACAGTCACACCAAAAGTTGCGGAAGTTAAAGACGTCACCAGAATAGAGCGAGTAGGAGCCCATTCACATATTCGAGGTCTGGGTATCAATGAGTCTTTGGATCCAAGGCAGAGAGCTATGGGTATGGTCGGTCAGACTGATGCAAGAAAAGCTGCCGGCATTATTCTTGAAATGATTAAGGAGGGTAAAATTGCAGGCAGAGCCATATTGTTAGGTGGTCAACCCGGTACAGGTAAAACTGCTATTGCAATGGCCATGGCTAAAACCTTAGGTGAAGATGTGCCATTCACTATGCTTGCCGGTTCATAAATATTCTCACTTTAAATGAGCAAAACTGAAGCTTTAACACAAGCATTCAGAAGATCAATTGGTGTTAGAATAAAAGAAGAAAGCGAAATTGTTGAAGGAGAGGTAGTCTAAATTGAAATTGAAAAATCATCAAGTAAATTTATTCATAATTGTAGCATCTGGTTCAAAAACTGGTAAAATAACACTGAAGACTACTGAGATGGAAACAGTATACGACTTAGGACAAAAAATGATCGAAGCTATTCAAAAATAGAAAATAATTGCTGGAGATGTGATCACAATTGATAAAGCATCAGGCAAAATTTCAAAAGCTGGTCGTAGTTTTGCACGAGCATCTGACTACGATGCCATGGGCCCACAAGCAAGATTTGTCAATTGCCCTGAAGGTGAAATCGAAAAAAGAAAATAAGTGGTTCATACAGTAACTCTTCATGAAATTGATGTTATTAACTCTCGATCTCAAGGATTTTTAGCATTGTTCTCAGGAGCAACCGGTGAAATCACTCAAGAAGTTAGATAGCAAATCGATAAGAAAGTAGCAGAGTGGCGAGAGGAAGGTAAAGCTTAAATAGTACCTGGAGTACTCTTTATCGATGAGGTCCATATGCTTGATATGGAATGTTTTTCATTCTTAAATAGAGCATTAGAATCTGAAGCTGCTCCAGTAGTAATTCTGGCAACAAACAGAGGTATCACCAACATTCGAGGCACTAACTACAAAGGGTAAATTATTAACTTAATATAGACCTCATGGCATGCCTTTAGATTTGCTAGACAGACTTTTGATAATCCACACTAAACCCTACACATAATAATAGATCAGACAAATCATTGAAACTCGTTGCGAAGAGTAGGACGTCGAAATGTCTGAAGATGCCCTTGAATTCCTTACGTCGATTGGAGTATAAACAACATTGCGATATGCTATTCAACTGATCACAACCAGCTCCTTGTTGGCAGCCAAGCGTAAATCAAGCGAGGTCGACCAATCAGATGTAAAAAGAGCATACTCAATGTTCTTGGATGTCAAAAGATCCAGTGATTACTTGAAAGATCACCAGAGTCAGTATCTGTTCAGTGAGGAAACTAAGGGTCACGCTGGAGGTATGGATGAATAGAAATGATCATATATGTATGTATTGGAAATAGTTATCACTCGTTAAATGATATAATAAATCTGCTTAACAAATTTTTGACCTGGTCATGTACTATTTTGGGATCACCTAATCGAAAGAACAGCTACAAAGTTTTAAAACTGAATATATCGTTTTATTTTTCAACTATAAATTTTTATTTGGTTTCATTATTTAATCTCTTATTAGTATTATATGAATTATTGCTTTACAAAGACTAACGATTTATACTTATAGTCTGCATTTCATAATATCGTCCAAACAAATCTTCATAATGTTTTTATGCGAAAATAGCCTAACTCTCAATAAAAAGTGCAGCTTCAATGTATCCAATTTTCGACATTTGCTTATACATATCTTATAGATTAACTGACCCGACGTATTTTTATTTATTGGTCACGTTATATGTGTCAATCTTTTGAATAGTGTCCTTAAGGATCTGCATAACAAAGATGATACTTTTTGATAAAAGGGTAGGAATTTACGCACAGTGCATGATTTATAATCCAAAGCATCAAATATATTGCTGATCATCTTACAGCAAACTGACGATATTTTCTTAGGGTACGAACAATAACAATTGTATTTTTATAGCATTAACTGAAACTACTTGTCACATTCCGATAACTTCGAGTTTATGAAGTATTTTAGTGCCTAGTATATGCCACTTAATCGAAACTGAATCCATTATTAATTATCATTATCAATAATACAATTATCTATTCGATAAACATTGTTCTTCTTGTGTTTTCTTTATTGAATATTGAATACATTTTGGTGCAGGTTCAAATTCTGTGATAAAATTTGCAGATAAATTAGCTTCATCGAGAGTATGCCAAACAGAAAAGTTATCTCTTCATCGTAAATTGGCTTTATTGTATCCAGTAAAGGAGATTGAACTTATGTCATCGGCTGCTTGCAATGTTATCGTATAGTTTTCATCAAATATATTGAACAGTTTGACAGGAAAATTGTTTTATCGTAGTAAAATTTGTAAGGCCGGAGATAATTCTTTAATTTTTATAAAGTTAAAACATTGTTTGGCTCAACAAATGGATAGTTCTTTCTAGTTTTCTTCTCATTCGATGTGTTTTTCTGTTCTTTTGAAGGTAAATCCTTGGTAGCTTTTTTGATTATAATGCTTTATTCTGCAAGTAGAGGAAAATCTTTTTAAGAAATAATTTAAACGAGATGTAAGAAGAAAGTATGAGAAGATTAATATTTAATAAACTACTTATCCCATGATTATTTGAGACAGTTTTTAACTTCTGAGGAACATGAAGGGTTTTTATTCTAAAAATTTTAAACTATAGGACTCATTACGCTGATTAACTGATCAAAAAGTTTCTGTTCGAATACTTGATTTAGTGTTAGTCTATTATTCGGAAAATAGTTAAGCATTTTTTGAAGAAGTTGTTGATTTTCTTTAGATAGCTTTTGTCTACATCCTAAACTTTATACATTATAGACTCCGAATCTGCCCGAACCCTGACAAAACTTCTTAATATTTTCTAAATTATCTAGCAAATGCCTGCCATATAAAATATGTAACCAAAGGCAACCGATGCTCCAGACTAAAGATTCCTTGAGTTATTCAGTAGACAGCTTGTGATCATAGGCTTCAGGCGGTTGGTATTCATCGTTCCATGTATACGGCGACGCAATATACTTAATGTCAGGATCGAAAGGTAAGGACTGTAGCTTGCATCTAAACGAATTAATTTTTTTGGCTCTACTGTCCGAAGAGAGCTAAATTAGTACAAAATTCTCAGCTCGGACATTGTAACATCTATATTTATTCTTGTACACGCAGTATAGAGCTTCAACAACTTCCTTCATAATTTCAAGAGATTGTGCTTCATTTATATCTTGATTTTTGGCGTGCTCACTAAGCCTACATAAGTATGGGTTAATAAACACGTTTAGTTCATTTTTGTCAGACACTTCTTGCTCTTTTTTAATTTTGTGTAGATTTAGACCATCGATTAACTCACTGCACTTCGTAAATATCTCTCTATTGGAAGTAATGCTGCTCTCAATGCGTAGTGACTTGATGGCTTTTAAATTGAACACGATGATAAACTTGAGCAAGCTGTCGGGATTATTTTTTTAGTGCACGCGATGCATAGTGTAAAACTTAGTTTTCTCTAAAGGTTCCTTCTCGATTGTGGCTATTACTTTTTCCGACATGTCTCACAGATTATTAACAAGCTAGATAGACTATATCTTAATCAAATAACCTGATCCCTATTTACGATATACATTATAGATTTTAATAAGATTACATACAGCAAACGATAATAATAATAAATAAAGACTGCTGCACGAGTCAACAATAATATGGGCAGCTGTTTATAGTCATTTTTCAGATCAAATCGTTCAAGTCTGCGCACTGAGACCCTCCTGAACCATCAATAATTATCCACTCTGTTGCAGGCGAGTACTCGCAATGATCACGTATTTTACAGTAGTAGTAACTTGCAGAGCGTGGAGAAGTTTCTGACTACTCTTACCTTGAAACCCAACTCGTCTATTGATCATCAGTTCGTGATGTAAAATATCGGCATCCTTAACAAATTTGTGCTTGACTTGAAAGACAGGACATCAATCACTGGGCAGCTGATTCTCAGTGAACAGCACACGATATAATAGTACATACAACGATAGTTGAAAAATAGTTAAAATAAAGATATAAAATATATTAAATAAAGTACTGTTTCACTGAAACTGGAAGTTCAAGTATTATTACTCGGGGGTGCTGCTATGTAATAGTTGGAGTTAGACAATGGCGAGCTTATCATTGAAATTTAATAAAGTAGAGCAAATGTTAATAAGCTGAAGAAATAATTGCAGCAAAGTACAAATAACAATCAATAATCAACAATATAAGAATCGCATTAATTCAACATCAATACAATTAACCAGTCTAAAGGTTAAAACATCGATTATATTTACGTGAACATGCCATCGAAATAAATAGAACATATATAATTTGCTACAAAATCTCAAGCAAAAGTAAAGAAGTAAGGTTATCAAAATAAAAATTCTCTCTAAGCCAATCGATAAAGTTAATTATAAGAATTCAAATTATTTACAATTTCATCGAAAGTTGTCGATATTAATTCAATGATAAATATCAGATTGGTCAAGACCAAAAAGAAGAAAAATAGTAATCTTAAATAAGCTAATCACATGAGCCAGTCTAGAAGTACAAAAATAATTGGGCAAACGAGCCTTTCAGTATCTGATTTCCTATACTATAATTATTTGGTCGTGAGTGATGTCGTGCCATTGTTGCCAAGCTCAACAATAAAGTCATCAGTCGCAACATCAGCCACGAACTCAAATGCAGTAGGCTTTATCTCATTGCGAGGCCAAGCATTGAAAGCTTTAACTCTTTAAAAAGATTACATTAAAATAATTAAACAGCATTAAAGTATTATCCAGCAGCTGCAATTATGCTTATAGGGACAAAAAGGATGGGAAAAATTATCTGAATTTAGAAATTCAAGTGGGTCACACAAAGCAGGATAATCTATTTATAGTGATTATTCTATGCCGCGATAATCAGCCCGTGTGTACAAGATATGAATAACAAGCATTACTTGATTTAATATTTAGTTTCCTGTTTTCGTTATAGTTTGTGATAATGATAATAATAGTTGCATAATATAGTAAGATAGTAAATAAATAAAAAGAATGCTGCAGAGACTGAACTACTACTCCAGGTACAACCGCATAAAATCGCCAAAATAGATATAAACTCTGTACCATTTACTAGATGATTTAAACATCGATGCCATAGTCACCGATGACCTAATATAAAAAGTATCAGCTTTGAGGGAGACGCATATAATATAGAGAGAACAATATCGTAGAAATAATATATTCAAAAACAATATATAGCAGATTTATATTAAAGATGGTGTTAATTAGGAGAGTAGTAGTAATAAAGAGAGGAGATTTGTTAGCTGTGATAGTAGTCAGGGAGGGCGTCGGAGGGAATAAAATGATAGAATACAAATCAGTTTTGGCAATCTTGATCAGATTCATTTGAAAATTAAAACCAGTCGGGACTCAGAAAAGGCTCCCAGTGTCTTAATACCACCTCAGAATAAGACAGATAGAAGTAGTAAAAGAGAGAATTCATCATAGAAAAATGGCCATTCTTCAATAGGAAATAGTAAACCAAGAACAGGTAACTTATCTGAGATGAACTGTCTTTAAACATAATCAATTCCAGACAGCTTCAAATAGCATTAAGAAGAACAAGTATAGTCGCCTATTTTTAAACTCGGCCTTTAGTATAAATAATAAAATTAGTAGAGCAATCATAGTGCTCATTAAGATAGCGGAATAAAAATATTGGAAGAAGAATCATAATAAAACGAAGAGTCCAGTACCAAGCAAGTGCATATTGAGATGATGAGCGGATCAAAATTTAACAATACAAATCAGAAATAAAGAGAAGGAGGCATACTTACCAGCAATTTCGGAGACGAAGTCAGTGACGGCATTGCTGAACTTCATCGGGTTGATGAATTACGCAAAAGTACATTCTCCAAAGTAAGAGACAATTAAAATACTGAAGATTTGATCAAAGATTGTAGATCAGAGCAACTTGATCGACTATATGGATCAGATATTGAAATGGAAATACGTGAAGACTAAATTAGAGAATTTTAACACAAACATCATAATATTGAATAGCAGTCGACGCAGATATTAGGCCCTGCAAGAACATTATAAGAAGCTCATAAATACTTTAAATAATATCATAATTAAGATCAAGAGGATGCTGAAGATTATCAATAGGAGGAAAATGACTACTAAAATGAGACATAATAGCAAAAATAGAGATATATGAAACAACTGACGTCAATTGATAACAGAATTCAGCATAAAAATTAGGAGTAGCTTAAATAACCAGCAGCCCTAAAAATACCGAGTAATGCTTTAACATCAGGGAAGTGGCCCATTGGTGCAACACAAAAGTCAATAGAAGGTGTTATATAATTCAGCTAGCATGGTGAACCTGCATCCAGTAGAGAAATCGTTAAAAATAGTGGAGTTGTTGAGAAATAGAGGAAGCCATTTAAGAAAATGATAATGGATAGAAAATTAAATCCTAGAATGGTAACTTCAACTATTGTTACAGATGCTCCTATTAAAAAAGTAAATTTTAAGAAAGTGATCAAAAAGTAGAGCATGGAGAACAAACAAAAGTAAGCGACTGCATAAAGCAAGAAAATAAAATAAATTAAGCCAAACTAAGAGAAAAAGCAATTGCTGAAAGCATTTTTTGATCAAAATTGACATTTTAATTTGTTGTGAAATAAATATAGTATTAAATAACGAATACTTAATATAAATCATAAAATGAGCACAAACCCAGCAATCGGACGCTCGCACTCGCGTAGACATTATCATGAACAGTCCATGGATGATTTCATGAAAAATATTAAGAAATTCAACATGAGGAGCGAGAGGTACATATCACCCAAACCGCTGCTATATATGTACGCAAAAAATAACACATACAACACAATATAAAAATCTAGAAGCAGAACATTATCTAATCACAAAAGTCACAGTAAATCGAAGCGTAGTGTTAAATAAAAGTAGAAGACACATAAGTCAAAATCAAAAACTATGAAAACTAAGCTTTAAAAAATATTTAATACTGAATCAGATAGTAGTTCTAGAGTTTAAGTACAACCTAACCCTGCTCGTTTTATTGAGAAATGTGGCAACAAGCTAAAGAAAGCATAGAAGTATCTCGATGGCAAGAGTGTTGTTGGCCATTATTTGTGTGAAACATTTCTAAAAATTTTGAATTAAATTGTTGAAAAAATGGTCAGTCAGCTAGATAGGCAACTCAATGAGATTAAAAATAAGACTGTCAAACAAGTGGAGCGAAAATATTTATCGAAAATATAAAAAATGCAGAGTAAAATGTATAAAATGAGCAATCTAGTAAAAAGTCTAAACGAAAGAGCAGAAAACAACAGCCGTCTGTTATATGAATTAAGACTAACAAACTAAATAGATATTGACTATATTTTCGGGAAAGCAGTGCTTGGAACTGACAAATGTGGAGGATTTGGCTATTCAAAACATTTAAGTTAAAGCAGTTAATCTGAATAGCATCTTAAGAGATAGAATTAATAGATTAAGAATTTGAAGAATAAACTGGAAATATAAAAATAAATAAAAGTAGATAAGAAGTTAAATGCTCAACTTCATCAGTTTAAACTGCATTTGAATATGGACAATGAGTTCACAGAGTAAAAGTAGTCAGGTAGGATTAGACAAGCCTATGACTGGTAGCGAGAAGCTTATGATGGAAAATAGAAATAAAAATACAAAAATAAAACGAAAAAATTACAAACTTAGCACTCTCCCGATTAGTAGTAGTCCGATGAGAAAATACCAGATTTCTTGCGTAAATCTACTTGACTTCTATCTCATTATTTATTTTTTGTTTTATGTTATACTTAAACAATAAAGAATAGCAGTAATATGAAGTAAATATAAAATCAGGCATGGTTCTTAAAGTTGATATCCTGCAAGTTAATATCGATATTCTATTTGCCCATGAATTCTTGTGATTGAGACTGTGACTGGGATTGCTCTTCAAGAAACCCAACAACAGCTTATAAATCTGCAAGGTAAGCATCGCATCTAAATTTTGACAAGATGCTGTTGACATTATCTCCGAGTAGGCAGTAAAAGTATTTAATAGCGCACTGTAAGCTTCTTAGTGAAACTTAGCCTTTTAATACACAGTAGACTAGGCAGTCGATGAAATCATCCTTATCAAGTACTTTTATTTATTTGAGTCTGCCTTATTCTATCATTTTTTATTGCTTAATTCTAATTTCCTCATCAAGACTCTTTCTTATATCGATAAGTCTGCTTATTTTTTAGAGCAGTTTGTGTTCAGACATGAATAGCTGAATTGCGCTAATTGTTTTGGGGAATTGAACTTCAGGATTATTGTTGTCGACCATAATAGTGTGAACTCCCAAAGATTACAGGCTCATTGTCAAAGATTTTCCAGAATTTCTTTTCGATCTTATGAGAGGTAGAAGCTTCTTTTCGGTAAAACTGTCCCAAGATGTAGTGTGAGTGATAATAAAATTTGATGTCCTGTCTGTTAACTTTTCCAAATATTTGTCAATGAGTTTACTGGAACCGTTGATGGGCATAAAGCCTTTGAAATATAAGAAGGCAAGCTGGCCCACAAATTCTTGGAACATTCTATATTTCTTGAGAAATTCTTCAATTGTCCTAAAGGACTCCGAGTTGATGGTATCGTACCAAAGAGCTCTAATGTTGTAAAGCACTGGGTTCCTTCTCCATTATTTGACTATTTCTAGTTAAATTTAATGATAATATTTTTTCTGCATGTCTTATTCCAGAAATCCCAGTTTATTAATGTGAGAGTTGAAATTCTTTCGCTGGCTCTAACAGTCACCTTTTAAAAATTTCCTTAACTTTCCAAAATAGTTCTCATCTTCGGCTTAGTAGAAGTGCTTAGCCAATTTATAAGTGTCGATGATGAGCTCCTGTGCGTCACCCTTCTTGGAGGAGTTATCAGTAGAGTTCGATTTTTTAGATATTGCTGATTTTTGTTCGTAAGAGGTTAGTCCGATCACATAAGTTGACGAGTTCACGTCTTTGGCTGACGAAGTTTTTAGTGCTTTGATTGTGGTGATACCATAAAGGTCACTGCTTGATCTTTTGTGTCTGAGCATAACTTATTATATGATGAAATCGGATTAGAATGCATTTAATTACTTTATATTATTCTAATTTTCTGGTCGTCAAAAACATCGTTACTATCACACTTCTTAAAGTCTAAAAACGCTAACCGATTTTCATAATAAATTTACCCCTTTGAACAGTATTTTACACATGCAGCATAGTAGATGTTAAAAAATTAAAACTCTCATGGATTATAGAAGCTTTAGTATTGATTTAAGGCAGTTAGGTCATGATTGTGGTTACTAACAAAATAGCTCGAGTAACCGTTACAGAAGATTCGATTGTTACATTATAGAATATATTAAAACAAGAATAATTTTAATTGTTATCGAATCTATTAAAAGTAATAATATTACTAAATACTAATAATAAATAATGCCATTAATAAATTCGAAGCTATTTTATTATAAAACTGA
>APMI01002913.1_pt1 | contig 19414 bp, 19 predicted proteins | sample 667938 | NCBI WGS metagenome assembly APMI01 (sample SAMN01084076, study PRJNA167559) | wastewater metagenome | biome: Wastewater | place: Denmark: Ejby Moelle, Odense | collected 2011-11-28 | reverse complement strand
TCGGCGCCGCGGGTGTTGGTCATGCGGATGACTTCAGAGGCGGCGGTCATCACCGCGTTCTCGTCGTGGCCGACGATGTCGCCGATCAGCACCATCTTGGGCCGCCCGTGGCGCTTGGCCTTGGTGGTGTAGCCCACCGCCTTCACGTAACGCTCGTCAAGATGCTCGAGACCGGCGAGCAGCACGCTGGCCGCATTGCCGGCGCCGCCCGGCTTGAAGTAGTCGGTGATTTCGACGATGGCCGGCACCGCTTCGCGCACCTGGCCGAAGAACTCCAGGCACACGGTACGGGTCACCGGCGGCATTTTGTGCAACACCCAGCGCGACGCAACGATGAGGCCGTCGGTGCCTTCCTTCTGCACGCCCGGCACACCGCCAAGGAACTTGTCGGTAACGTCCTTGCCGAGGCCGTCCTTGCGGCAGCTGGCGCCGGGCAGCGACAGCACTTCCTCGGACAGCAGCTTGTAGTTCCTGGCGTCAAAACGCTTCAGGCGGAACTCGACGGTCTGCTGTTCGTGGATCTTGCCGAAGTTGTGGTTGAGGCGTTCGACTTCCAGCCAGTCGCCCTCCGGCGTAACCATCTTCCACCAGGCCAGGTTATCGAGTGCGGTGCCCCACAGCACGGCCTTCTTGCCGCCGGCGTTCATGGCGATGTTGCCGCCGATGCACGAAGCGCTGGCCGACGTCGGGTCAACGGCAAACACCCGGCCAGCCGCCGAAGCGGCTTCGGAAACACGCTCGGTGACCACCCCGGCACCGGTGCGGATGGTGGCGTAGGGCTGGCTGTGGCCGGGCAGCACGAGCTCTTCGACCGGGCCCATCGAAATCAGCTTCTCGGTGTTGATCACCACCGAATTGGCGTCGAGCGGAATGGCGCCGCCGGTGTAACCGGTGCCGCCCCCGCGCGGGATGATGGTCATGCCGAGCTCGATGCAGCTCTTCACCAGCGGGGCCATTTCCTCTTCGGTGTCCGGGTAGAGGACCACGAAGGGGTATTCGACGCGCCAGTCGGTCGCGTCGGTCACGTGCGAAACGCGGGCGTGGCCGTCAAAGCAGATGTTGTCCTTGCGGGTGTGGCGAACCAGCTCGCGCTGCACCCGCTTGCGCACATCGTAGGTGTTTTCGAAGAACTTCTCGAAGCGATCGACGGCACCATGCGCGGCCTCCACCAGGCTTGCCACCTTGGCGCTGCGCGCGGCATCGTCGGCGCCGGCGTCCTCGCGGCGCTTTTCGACTTCGCGCAGGCGGTGGCGCAGGGCTTCGATCAGCGCCCCGCGACGGTCGCGATTGCCGAGCAGGTCGTCCTGCAGGTAGGGATTGCGCTGAACAACCCACACATCCCCCAGCACCTCGTAGAGCATCCGCGCAGAGCGGCCGGTGACGCGCTCGGAACGCAGCGCGTCAAGCGTCTGCCAGGCATCCGGGCCCAGCAGGCGGATGACGATCTCACGGTCCGAGAACGAGGTGTAGTTGTAGGGGATTTCGCGCAGGCGTTGGGTCATTGCGGTACCTGGATCTTTGCAGCGGAGAACGGAGCATTTTAACGGACCGCCCCGCCTTCTGTCGAAAAACAAAGCCTTACGGATGAGAGGGGTAAGTACGGAAAGGGCAGGGAACAGCGGATTCGACCCGTATCAGGGGTCGCAGTTCCGGCACATCCGACCCGTGCCACCCAAGAAAAACGGGCCTGCTCCGCCAGAAGCAAGCCCGTTGTGAGATGCGGAAAGCTATTCAGCGACGGCTCCGGCGCCGCCCTAGACCACCCATCAAACCCAGCCCGAGCAGGGTCAGGCTCCAGCTCGCCGGCTCCGGCACGGCAGCAAGGGCCAGTTGCCCCAGTTGCGCGTGCAACACGGCGGTCGGATGCTCGAAGTCCCAGTACAGGTACTCATCCGGGTTGGCACACACAGTCGGCGTGCCGCCGCCCCCCAGGTCCCCGCTATAGCAGGCGTCGCTCACATTGCTCAGACCATAGGCTGCCGGGTCCAGCGTCATCTGCGTCTGTGCCGCAAACACGTCGAGACTGCGGACGTCGAGGACCGAAAACATGTTCAGGCCGAGTGTTCCGGCCAAGGCCTGGTTGAAACCGGCACTCACGCTACCCGCCAGTGCCGAAAGAAGCGGATTGTTGACCGCACGCACCTCCGGTACCAGCGAAAGGTCTGGCAGGTTGGGCACCAGGAAATGCTGCGCTCCCAAGCCGGCCAGCCCGGAGAGCGCGCCTGCGATGCTGCCCATCACTGCGCCCACCCTGGCGTTGATCAGGCCGGGAATAGTCGTCGGATCGGCCGCCATGGCCGCTTCAGCAATAAGGTCCGACATGTCGTTGGCGCCAATCCACAAGACGTACAAAGCCCCCGGATCGGCCACCCCGCCAGCCAGATAGCTGCCAATCTGCTGGTTGAAGGACAGTGCCGTGGGTGGCAGTCCGGCCGAAACGGTATCGATCCGGGCGCCGCCGTAGGCATAGTTGGTACCGCCCAGCACCGACGGCGCGGCGCTGACGCCTAGCCCGGCGGCCAGCCGGTCAACATAATTCAGGCCGTTGGTAAAGCGCCCGGTATTGCCGCCATCGGTGTAGTAGCCCGGCGACGGCACCGCGCCGCCGGTCACGACCAGATCATTGCCGACGTCCGACAGGCTGTCACCGAAAACGTAGAGACTTGAATACGGCCCCGCCTGGGCGCTGGCGCCCATCAGGGCCAGGCAAACCGAGGCACAGCAATGACCAACACGTAAATTCCAGGACATAAACATCTCCTTAAGACCGATCAAGAGAAAACACCGGGTGCGGAACATTACCCGGAATGAGTGCCTCAGGATAAAAAATGACTGTTCGATGAAAATTGCGGCGATCTACACAGCCGCCTGGACGGCAATTTCCACCTTCCAGCCCGGCCTGGCCAGACGCACCACCTGCACGCAGGCACGGCTCGGTGCCGTGCCGGCGGGCAACCAGGCATCCCAGACGCTGTTCACTGCATCGTAGTCGGCCATGTCGACCAGATAAAGGGTCGCCAGCAGCAGGCGATCCTTGCCGCTGCCCGCCTGAATCAGCAGGGTTTCGAGGCTGGCCAGCATGGCCACAGTCTGCTCGGCAACGGCGGCGTTTTCGTCGGGTGGCACCTCGACGCAGTAAACGACAGCGTTGTGAATCGTGAAGTCGGAATAGCGCGGCGTGGTGCCGGCTCGCTGGATATCGCTCATGAAAGGCTCCGCCCGGAAAAGCCCGTATGTTGCAGCGCGGCCGCTCCGGCTGCTACCCTTCAATGCTCCCTCAGCCGACACACAGGTCAAGCCATGAGCGCGCAGCACCCCGACTACCTCCAGAAGATCCTCACTGCCCAGGTCTACGACGTGGCAATTGAAACGCCCCTCGACCTCGCTCCCAACCTGTCGGCGCGCATTCACAACAAGATCTTCCTGAAGCGCGAGGACATGCAGCCGGTATTCAGCTTCAAGCTGCGCGGGGCCTACAACAAGATGGCCAGCCTCAGCCCGGCAGCGCTCAAGCGCGGCGTCATCTGTGCCTCGGCCGGCAACCATGCCCAAGGCGTCGCCCTGTCGGCCAAGGTGCTGGGCGTGAGGGCCGTCATCGTCATGCCCACCACCACCCCGGCCATCAAGATTGATGCGGTCAAGCGCAACGGTGGTGAAGTGGTGCTGGCCGGCGAGTCCTTCTCCGACGCGTACACCCACGCCGTCGAGCTCGAAAAGACCGAAAAACTGACCTTCGTCCATCCCTACGACGACCCGGACGTGATCGCCGGCCAGGGCACCATCGGCATGGAAATCCTGCGCCAGCACGGCAAGCCCATCCACGCCATCTTCTGCTGCGTCGGCGGTGGCGGGCTGCTCGCCGGTGTCGCTGCTTACGTCAAGCGCGTGCGCCCCGAGATCAAGGTGATCGGCGTGCAGAGCGTCGACTCGGACGCCATGACCCAGTCACTGGCCGCTGGCAAGCGCATCGAACTGGCTTCCGTCGGCCTCTTTGCCGACGGCGCGGCGGTCAAGCTGGTCGGCGAGGAGACCTTCCGCGTGTGCCAGGAATACGTGGATGAAATGATCTCGGTGGACAACGACGCCATCTGCGCCGCCATCAAGGATGTGTTCGAGGACACCCGTTCCATCCTGGAGCCGGCCGGCGCCCTGTCGCTGGCCGGGGCCAAGGAATACGCCAAGCGCCACAACCTGAAGGACAAGACCCTGGTTGCCGTGGCCTCCGGCGCCAACATGAACTTCGACCGCCTGCGCTTCGTTGCCGAGCGGGCCGAAGTCGGCGAGCAGCGCGAAGCCGTGCTGGCCGTGACCATTCCCGAGAAACCCGGCTCTTTCAAGAAATTCTGCGATCTGCTCGGCAACCGCAACATCACCGAGTTCAACTACCGCTACGCCGATGCCGACAAGGCGCACATTTTCGTCGGCGTGGGCGTGCACAACCGCACCGAAGGCGTACGCATCACCGAACTGCTGCAGCGTCACGAGCTACCCTGCCTCGACCTCACCGATGACGAGATGGCCAAGAGCCATATCCGCTACATGGTTGGCGGCCACGCCCCGCAGGCCGAAAACGAGCTTCTGTACCGCTTCGTCTTCCCCGAACGCCCGGGCGCACTGCTCAATTTCCTCGACACCCTGCGCTCCGACTGGAACATCAGCCTGTTCCACTACCGCAACCATGGCGCCGACTTCGGTCGCGTGCTGGTCGGCATGCAGGTCAAGCCGGCCGACCGCGAAGCCTTCCAGGGCTTCCTGGCACGGCTGGGCTACGAGTATGTGGATGAAACCGCCAACCCGGCCTACAAGATGTTCCTCGGCTGAAATCCCCCGGAAGGCCGGCTCAGGCCGGCTTCTTCCAGCCCGGCCGGCAGGCCTCGTGCAGATAGGTCAATACATGGGCCTGGATGTCGTCGTCGAGCTTCACGCCGGCTTCCGGGCCGAGGTCTTCCTGCCACAAACGCAGGACGTCGGTCTGGTATTCAAAGGGCACCACGGTTTCGATGAAGCCTTCGACGGCTTTTTCATCGAAACCGGACGCGCGGAAGTGCTTCCAGATCTCGACGGCGTCCTTTTTGCGCAGAACCGGTGCCGGCTCGAGGCCGGTCGCAACCATCAACAGCACCGTGCATTGCACATCGGTGTGGTCGCCATGGCCACCGGTGATGCGCCGCCATTGATCCTCCATCGCCTTGTCGTGGTGGGTGACTTCATCGACATCGCTGGCATCGAAGAAGAACAATCCGGAAAAGCGTTCCTGCCGGCGGTACAGATCAATCGCATCATGGCCGCGGATCAGCGCCAGCACATCGTTGAGGAAATGCCCGCGCGCCTGCTCGAGCAAGGCCTGGAGGATCGGCGGGAGTTCTTCGCGCCACGCGTCGAGCAGCGCGAAATCGTGTTTGCGCTTCTTGCGTGCAGCTTCGTGCAGCCTGGTAAAGCGCTCACCACTGAAGAATCCCTTCGGATCTTTCTCGGCAAACAGCACCAGCAGGACGCTATTGACGACCGAATCGCAGGACACATGCCAGCCCTGCACCTCGTCGCGTCCGACGCCGAACTTGCCCGCCAGGAAGTAGCTCAATTCATGCAGGTTGTGGTTCTTCTCGCGCGCCTTGCGCTCCAGCAGGTAGCGCGCAAAGGTCATCGGCTCGTCGAAGGTCCACCGCGACAGGAATACCTTTTCGTCCTCATTGAGGGCGTTCGGCGGCTCCAGAAAGCTGTCAGTGGGCAACTTGAGCAAACCGCGCAAACGCTCGGCACCGGCTTTCGACAGGGCCAGCAGGCTTTTGTCGCGCAACAGGCGGGCGGCCGCATCGAGTTGCCCGCCGGCCTCGGCTTCGAGGGCCAGGCCAACCAGCGTCACCAGGCGCGTGCGCGCGGCTTCGAGTTCGGGACGCAAACTGGCCGTCCCGAAGAAGCCGGCCAGTTGCACGATTCCCTTCGCCCCTTCGCGTTTCGCCGACGCCAGACGCACCTCATCGAGCAGCCCCTCTTTCAAGGCGTGGCACAGCACCCGTTCGAAATAGGGACGCGCGTCAACGCGGGCAACGGCGGTTTCACTGAACATGATCAGATCGCGGATTCGTCGTCGTCTTCGTCGAGCTTGGGCACGCCGGGCTCGCCTGCTTCGGCCAGTGCCGGCATGTTGGCGGCTTCATTTGCTCGTGCGATACGGTCGCGGATCTCGATGATCAGCAGCTCGAAGGTATCGGTGAACTCATGGCGCAACACCCACGCCGTTTCCATCCAGTCGGAATCGGCCACTTCGGAGCGCGACATGCGCACCCGGACCATTTCGATGGCGTCACCGATCTCGAGGCCCTGGTCGAGGTCGTCGCGCTGCTCGGCGTCCCAGGTGGACACGCGCTTGGGCGCAAAGGCCCGTTCGGCATCCGAATCCTTCTCGAAAACCCCGTGGTAAGCCAGGGTTTGCAGGGCTTCGTACTCGTCGGTGAAGTAGTCGGCCAAAAGGCGTACACCTTCGTCGTTTTCGGCCAGGCATTCGAGCACCTCGGCGCAGGCCGCGGTGGTGCGGTGCATGACCGAATTCATCGTGTTGCGCAGGCGCGGTACGTATTTCTCTATCGGCTCGCCGTATTTGCGCTCGAGCAGGATTGCCTCGACAAACTGCTCGGGGCTGACCACCAGGTTGATCACTGATTCCTTGCTTGCGTCGAATTCGCGCATCAGCGCCAGCACGTCTTTCGGCGCCATTTCGTCGAGGACGCTGACCAGTGCATGATCACCGTCCTGCTCGGCGATGGCGACGAGAAAGGACTCGGCCTCCTCGATCTCACCGGACAGGATCAGGGCTTTCGCCTGCTGGATGACAGGATGGGTCATGAACAATCTCGCTTATCGGTCAATGGCATCGAAACCCTGCTCGGACATCCAGCCTTCGCCGGACTCGCTCAGGTCTTCGCTATCGTCTTCATCGTCTTCCTCAGCGGCGGACGCGGCCTGCGGACGGCGCAGGTCTTCGGTCAGCAGCCACTCGAGGACCACGGTGGTGACGAGAAAGGCATCGCCATCGGCTTCATCGGCATTCAGGCAGGCATCGATCAGCGGCAGCGCCCACGGGGCAATCTCGAGGGTTCGGGCGAGCTCCTTCCAGCGCGGAAAACCCGGCATGCCCGGCGTAGTGCGGGACGCCTTGTCGAGCATCTTGCGATCATTGGGCTTGAAGGCGCCGTGAAAGGCCGGAGCGACCATTTCGGGCGCCTCTTCGAGCATCGGCATCAGGTATTCAAAGGATTGACGCTTTTCCTGCAGACGCTTCCTGAGCACATCCTTGCCTTCCGAATCGGAACGCAGGTCGTCGATTTCGCTGGAATAGCGCTCGGCCAGATCTTCAAAATAAATAGAGGTCACGAAATAACTTTTTCAATGTAGGAGTTCCAGAGGGAGGCGGCTTCCTCCAGCGGATCGTCAATCAGGTTGCGACGACGCTGCAAATCGTGTTCCTGCCGTTTGCCTTCGTCGCAAAGCAGGTCGTAGGCCATTTGCGCTTCCCGAAAACGGGCTTCCGCACTGGGCGACGGATTCTTGTCCGGGTGGTACAGCCGCGCCGCCTTGCGGTATGCCGTTTTAATGGCATCGAGCGGCGCGGTTGGCGAAACACCCAGAATATCGTAGGGATCTCTCATTCAATGTCCACGGAGCACGGCAGATCGACAGCCGGCAATTCTAACACGCTGACACAGCGCAACTTTTTGCATCAGTCGGGCGGATTACCGGCCAGCACGCGATAACACGGGTTGTATTTCTTGCCCGGCAGCTTCATGCGGCCCTGAGCCACGAAGGACGCCAGCAGCGCATCCATCGGCCCCATGATCGCCGGCTCGCCGTAGATCTCGAAACTGCCGTGCTTTTCGATCTCGCGGATACCCTCGTTCTTCACATTGCCCGCCACCACACCCGAAAAGGCCCGCCGCAGGTTGGCCGCCAGCAGGTGAGTCGGCTGGTTCTTGTGCAGCTTGAGGGTGCGCATCCTTTCGTGGGTCGGGCGGAAGGGCTTCTGGAATTCATGCTCGATGCGCAGCAGCCAGTTGAAGTAATAGGCGTCGCGCTTTTCCTTGCGGAAGGCACGCACCTCTTCGATGCCGGCCTGCATGACCCGCGCCACCTCGGTCGGATCGTCGACGATGATCCTGTAGCGCTTTTGCGCCTCGGTGCCGAGGGTTTCGCCGATGAAACGATCGATCTGCACGAAATAGTCGGCAGCACTCTTCGGGCCGGTAAACACCAGCGGAAACGGCAGCTCGGCGTTATCCGGGTGGAGCAGGATGCCGAGAATGTAGAGGATTTCCTCCGCCGTGCCGGCTCCGCCCGGAAACACCACAATGCCGTGGGCCGTGCGCACGAAGGCCTCCAGGCGCTTCTCCACGTCCGGAAAGATCACCAGTTCATTGACGATTGGATTGGGTGCCTCGGCAGCGATGATGCCCGGCTCGGTAAAGCCCAGGTAGCGGCCGCTGTTGATGCGCTGCTTGGAATGGGCGATGGTGGCCCCCTTCATCGGCCCCTTCATGGCCCCCGGCCCGCAGCCGGTGCAGATATCGAGGCCACGCAGGCCAAGCTGATGGCCTACCGACTTGGTGTATTCATATTCCTCGCGGCTGATCGAATGGCCGCCCCAGCACACCACCAGATTCGGCTGCTTCATCGGCTGCAGGATGCCGGCGTTGCGCAGGATGTGGAAGACAGCGTCGGTAAGGCCCTCCGAGCTACCGAAATCGAACTTCGGATTGCCGCCGATCTCGTTGTTTACATAAACGATATCACGCAGCACGGTGACCAGATGCTCCTGGATGCCCTTGATCATGTTGCCGTCCACAAACGCGCTGGCCGGGGCGGCCGTGATGTCGAGCTTGATGCCGCGCTCGCGTTGCAGGATGCGGATATCGAAGGATTTATAGCGCTCCAGCAGTTCCTTGCCGTCGTCCAGCTCATTGCCGCAATTAAGCACGGCCAGCGAACAGTTGCGGTACAGCTCGTGCAGGCTGCCATGCCCCTTGTGGGACAGCTTGGCTGCTTCGCTCCTGGAAAGGACTTCCAGACGACCGGTGGGGGAGACTTGTGCGTCGACGACTTCGTATTCCATGGCGGGGCTCTCGTGGTCGTGGGATCGTTGGCAGGCGCCAATCGTAGCGCGATTCGCGAAGAAAGGCAGAGCCTGCCGACTACACCGTTTGGCAGATTAATCCGGCGTTTCCCGTTGCTGCCGTTTCATTGGGTGATAATCGGCGGCGCTGGCGATTTCGCCGGCAAGATGAAGCAAAGGAAATCACAAGCATGAAGAGCACCGACCTGGAGAAAAACAAGGGTTTGAAAATCAATGGAAAGATGGGCGCGGCCGGCGTTCCCAACCGCTTCGGCACTGGCGCTGCCAGCGCGTCCGACAAGCGTGAGCAACGCCAGCAGGAACGGGCCCTCGGTCAGGTTCCCTTTGCCTGCAAACTACCGATGGATCTGGTCAAGCAGCTCCAGGAACGTGGCGCCGCCCACGAAGGCGGAATGAACGCCCTCATGACCGAACTGATCACCAAGGCCCTCGCCAGCGCCTGAGCGAGCCACCGGCCGGTGGCACGGCCGTCATCGGGAGCGGCAGATCAGGCCGCAGCCCGCCGCAACCACGCACTCGCCCCATCGACCGCAATCGCCATCGCCAGCATGGCAAGGATCACCGTGCTCGCCTGGGCTTCCTGGAACAGGGACAGGCTGTAGTAGAGCAGAGCGCCCAGACCACCCGCACCGACAAAGCCAAGAATCGCCGCCATCCGGATGTTCATCTCCCAGCGATACAGGCCGTAGGCCAGCCACTGCGACGCCACCAGCGGCAGGGTGCCGTAGAAAAAGCTCGCCAACGCTGGCGCACCGCTACCGACCAGTGCTTCGGCCGGGGCCGGCGCGGTGTTTTCGAGGGCTTCGGCAAACAGGCGGCCGAGCACGCCGGTGGTGTGCAGGGCCAATGCCAGCGTGCCGGCAAAAGGCCCGAGGCCGGCGGCCAGCACCATCAGCGTGGCCCACACCAGCTCCGGCACCGAACGCAGCAGGTTGAGGATGAAGCGGGCCCCCACGCGCCCCGTAACACCATGCCGTCCGGCCGCCGGCAAGGCCAGCAATGCGCCGGCCAGCGCCGCCAGCAGCGTGCTGAGCAGGGAAATCGCCAGAGTTTCCAGCGTCGCAAAACCCACCTTGGCGAGGAAATCCGGCGACAGATCCGGCGGAAAGAAGCGCTTCACGAAACTCACCGCCTCGTCCACCGCCGAGCCCGAAAATAAGGCCCCGAGCGGCATGTCGAGGTAAGCAAAACTCGCCCCCACCGCCACCAGCACGAGGGCCACAGCGAACAGCGCGCCCGTCGACACACCCGCCCTCATGCCAGCCTCCGGCGCAGCAATTCACTGAGGGCGTCCGCTGCCAGCACCAGCACCAGAAAGGTCGCCAGGATGCTCGCTGCTTCGCCGCCGTTGAGCATTTTCATGGACTGGTCCATCAACTGGCCAAGGCCGCCGGCGCCGACAAAACCCATCACCACCGACGCCCGCACCGCGCATTCCCAGCGATACACGGTGTAGGAAACCAGCTCCCGCGCCGCATTGGGCAAGAGACCGTAAAACAGCGCAGCCAGACGGCCGCTGCCGGCTTCGAGCAGGGTGCGCACCGGGCGCGCATCGCTGGACTCCAGGATTTCGCCGTACACCTTGCCGAGCATGCCGCCGTAGGTGATGCCCAGGGCCAGCACGCCGGCCGCCGCACCAAGGCCGAAGACACGCACGAAGAGCAGCGCCCACACCAGCTCCGGCACGCCGCGCAACACCGCCAGAAGGCCGCGGGCAAGGGCCCGGATCAGCGTGCCCGGCCAGCCGCCACGCCCCGGCCCGAGGCGGGCGATGGACAGGCTACGAGTCAGGATCAGCCCGAGGGGGACCGCCAGCAACACCGCCAACGCAATGCCGGCGGTGGCCATCGCGAGTGTCTCGACGGTAGCCTTGCCAAGCATGGCGAGAAAATCCGGCGAGGTTTCGGGCGGCAGGAAGCCCGCCACGAAATGGCCCATTGCATTGAGATTGCCGGCCTCGAACAGCGCCGCTGGCTTGAACTCGGCCAGTTGCAGCAGCGGCCACAGCAGCACCAGCGCGGCGAGGGTCCAGCCCAGGCGGGGCAGCGCAGCGGGATCGCGCATGGCGATGCTCATGCGCAGCGCAGCGGGGGCAGGTCGACGATGGCCGGCGCCTCGTCCGGCGCCAGCGATCCGACCAGTGGCAAACCACCTTCTGCCGCGTACAGCTCGCGCAGCAGAGCTTCGGTGACGGATGCGGCCGGCAGATCGAAGAGAATGGCCCCCTCCTTCACACCCACCACCCGCGGAAAGTGGCGCAGGGCAAGGTCCACCGCGTGCAGGCTGGCCACCAGGGTCACGCCACGGCGAACAGCCTCTTCGTTGAGCAAAGCCACAGTCAGCTCGGAAAGGGCCGGGTCCATCGCCGAAACCGGCTCATCGGCGAGCAGCAGGTCGGGCTTCTGGTACAACACCCGGGCCAGCGCAACGCGCTGGAGCTGGCCGCCGGACAGGCGGTCGCAGCGTTCGTAGAGCCTGTCCGCCAGGTCGAGGCGTGCGAGTTCGGCGCGAGCGCCCTCCGGGTCGGCAGGCAGCACCAGTGAAGCCAGCGATTTCCACAGTGGCCACTGGCCGAGACGGCCGGCCAGCACGGCAGTCACCACCCGCTGGCGCGGCGGGATCGGCGGCGACTGCTGCACCAGCCCGATGCGCGCCCGCAATTGGCACAGGTTTCGCGGCGAGCAGGCCCACGGTTCCGTGTCGAGCAGGCGCACGTGCCCTTCTCCGGGGCGCAGGGATGCCGCAATGATGCGCAGCAGAGTCGTCTTGCCGGCTCCCGAGGCGCCGATCAGGGCCAGCCGTTCGCCCGGCGCCACCTGCAGATCGACACCGGCGAGCGCACGGAAACCGTTGGCGTGGATCAGCCCGACGCCTTCGAGGGTAAAACCCATGATGATCGCGGGTCGGCTTACTTCAGCAGGCCGGCCGCATGGGCAGCCGCTTCGATACCCTTGTAGTTCTCCGCCTTGGTGGGGATGAACTTGCTGGCTCGTTGCAGGGCCAGGATTTCCTTGTGGGCCGGGTTGGCCGCATCGAGCTTGAGGAAAGCCTGGGTGATCTTCGCCTGGATTTTCGGGTCCAGATCACCGCGCACCGTCCAGTTGTAGTCGAAGTAGGGCGGCGTGGTGGCGAAAACGCGCACCCTGGCCGTGTCCACCTTCTTCTGCTCGACCAGCTTGTCCCACACCGATGCATTGAGCACACCGGCGTCTACCTTGCCGGCCTGCACGAAGGCGACGGTAGCGTCATGCGCACCCGAGAAGGCCACCGTCTTGAAATCCTTGTCCGGATTCAGGCTTTCGAGGCTCAGGAAGTAGCGCGGCATCAGGTGGCCGGAAGTGGAGGAGGGCGCACCGAAGGCAAAAGTCTTGCCCTTCAGGTCGGCCAGGCCATGGATGCTGTCATTGGCGGTGATGAACTTCGAGGTGAACTTCGAATCCTCGACCCGCTGGACCAAGGGTACGGCAGTGCCGTTGGTGCGGATCTTGGCCTGTACGAAGGTGAAACCGCCGAGCCAGGCCATGTCGATCTTGCGGGTTGCCAGCGCTTCGACGACCGCCGCATAGTCGCTCACCGGCACAAAGCTGACCTTCATGCCGGTTTCGGCTTCCAGGTAGGCGCCGAGCGGAGCGAACTTGCGTTGCAGTTCGGTGGGTGCTTCGTCGGGAATCGCGGAAACCCGCAGCACGTCCTCAGCCTGGGCAGCGAGGGGCAGGCCGGCCACGGCGGCCAGGGCGGAAGCAACACAGGCACGCAGCAGCGCGCGCCGCGAGAAAGGCACGGAATTCATCGAAAGCTCCTCAATGGGGTGCGCAGTGAAGCGGCACCAGCCGCCGGGACGGGCAGGAGATCGGCCCCGGCTTAAATGTCGGGGGAAGTCCCCCGCGGATGAAGCAAAGCGGTACACAGACCGCGGGGCCGACTATAGCGGCGCCAACCGGTGCTGTATAGGCGCGCCGGGCCGCCGCCTTGCCGAAAGCTCAGCCGCCCGAGCGGGCCATCACTGCCGCTGCGCGCCGGCTCGCCATCCAGCCGAACAGCGACAGCAGCGCCAGCCCGCTGCCGATCAACAGGATGCCGGCAATCTCGCTGGTCTTGAAGTCCTCGCCCAGCGCGAGTCGTGACGACAAAATCGCCACCACCGGCGTGCCGAGTACCGACAGGCTGGCTTCCCACGCCGGCACCCGGTCGAGAATCCAGATCCACAACCACCAGCACAGGGCCACGCTGGCCACCGACAGGAAGGTAATGATGGCGATGTAGTGGGGCGACCAGTCGGTGGCCCGCTCGGGGACCAGCGCCGCCAGCAAGACCAGCGGCACCGAACCGAGGATCATCTGCCAGGTGGTCAATACCAGCAGATCCACCGGCTGGCGGCTGCGCAGGCGTTTGATGAGGATGGTGCCGATGCCCCAGCACAGCGCCGCGCTAAGGCCGAGAATCTTGCTGAGCAGACTGGCATGCATGTCCCACGGCGCAATGATCAGCAAGAGGCCGGCCAGCGTGCTGCCGGCGGCAATCCACTGCTTGCCGCGCACCCGTTCGCCGAGAATCGGCCAGGCCAGCAGCAGAGTCCAGATCGGCATCGTGAAAATCAGCACCGCCGTCTTGCCCGGCCCGCCTTCCACCAGCGCCCAGGTCTGGAAGGCCACGAAGCCGGTGACCTGCACCAATCCGATGGCCAGTGTCGGCCCCGGCGCCACCAGTCGCAGTGATCGCCCGGTGGCCTTCACCGCCAGCACCAGCGCCAGCGCACCGCCGACACAGCGCTGCGCGGCCAGCGCAAAGGGCGAGGCGTAGGAGAGGCCCTGCTTGAGCAGCACCCATGTGTAGCCCCAGGTACAGGACAGGACGATGAGGGCCAGCGCCGGCAGCCAGCGGTTCAGGGAGGAGGACGAAGAAGAGGACATGCATCAAGCCGCCCGGGAGACGGCAGGGAACCGAAAACAAACAGACAGGCGGCCGGCGCCGGAGTTCGCGCGAGCGGCCAGACGCATTGAACCGCCAGTTCGGCATCGGGATGCCGGGTACTGCTCAGCGCAGCCACCACCTCCATGCTGACCAGGCTGAGATGCACCAGATCGGGCAGTTCGGTGCCCGGAACGCACTACTCCCGGTGAGCTTCGGCGGCAAATCGACAAGCCTTGATAGAGCGGTCCTGCGACCAGTATTTCATCGATCTGCCTCCGGAATCACTCCTCCGTCTTGCGCGGACGCCGGTTGCGGGCGGCCGGCTTGCGGGGTGGCTTGGCCTCAGCTTCGACGGATGCGACCACCTCGGCAGGCACGGGTGCCGCCGCAGATTCCGCCTTGACTTCGGTCGTCTTGCGCCCACCGCGGCTGTTGCGCCGGGGAGCCGGCTTGGCCACAGCGTCGGCCGCCTCCCCGGCGGGCACTTCAGGTGCTGCTGTCACGGTGGCCTTGCGGTTTCCGCGGCCCTTGCGACGGGTGTCATTGGCTACGGCCGGGGCCGCCACCTCGACCTCGGCATCAGGTTCGGGCGAAACCATCACTTCACTGACTGCAGGCACCGGCGCATCTTGCCCGACGGCCGTCTTGCGACCATCGCGACCGTTACGGCGCGACGGACGACGGGCTTCAGCCGTTTCGATCGGCACGGCCTGCTCGGCGGGCGCAGAGGAAGCCGCCGGCTCGGCGGCGTCCTCGCGCGCGGCAAATTCGGATTGGGCAACGTGCTCGGCGTAGGCGGCTTCAAGTTCACTCTGGGCGGTCGCAACATTTTCGACGACGTTCTTGCGCCCGCCGCGTCCGTTGCGGCGTGCCGGGCGCCGACTCTCGGCCTCGCCGGGCACGGCTGCTTCAGGCACGCTGTCGACCGTTACCACCTGTTCGGGCACTGGCTCGCTGCGTGCAGCGCCGCCAGAACGATAGACGTAGGTCCCCGACTTTTCGTCGCGACCGAATTCCAGCAGACCGCGCGCCTGGGCTTCTTCGAGCAGGTTGCCGAAGGCCCGGAAGCCGTAGCGCCCCTCGCTGAAATCGGGCTTGCGGCGCTTGATGGCTTCCTTCAGCACCGACGCCCAGATCTTGCCACTGTCGCCACGCTCGGCCATCAGGGCGTCGAAGGTGGACACGGCCAGTTCGATGCCGCGGGTGCGCCGCCCTTCCAGCTCGTCCTTGCGGCTCTTCTCTTCGGCCGGGGAGCGTCGTGCGTTGGGCTGCGCTTCGCGCGGCTCGCGCTTGGCCGAGCTGCGCTGCAGCTCGCGCACCAGATCATCGTAGAAGATGAATTCGTCGCAGTTGGCGATCAGCAGGTCGGAAGTCGATTGCTTGACGCCGACGCCGATCACTTGCTTGGCATTCTCGCGCAGCTTGGAAACCAGCGGCGAGAAGTCGGAGTCGCCACTGATGATGACGAAAGTATTGACGTGGCTCTTGGTGTAGCACAGGTCGAGGGCATCCACGACAAGGCGGATGTCGGCCGAATTCTTGCCGGACTGGCGGACATGGGGGATTTCGATGAGCTCGAAATTGGCCTCGTGCATGGTCGCCTTGAAACCCTTGTAGCGGTCCCAGTCGCAATAGGCTTTTTTGACGACGATGCTGCCTTTGAGCAGCAGGCGCTCGAGGATCGGCTTGATGTCGAACTTCTCGAAATTGGCATCGCGCACGCCGAGCGCCACATTTTCGAAGTCGCAGAACAACGCCATGCTGACGTTTTCAGAAGATGAGGCCATGCTGTTCTCCAGTGAAATGCCGGACTGTTTGGTCAGGCGCATGCGAGGGTACCCGCAATTCAGCGCCCCGACTCATGTTCTGCCGGTGGCGCCACCTTGACCACCTCGGCCAGGGTGGTGATTCCCGCTGCCACTTTGAGTGCACCGGACAGGCGCAGGGGCTTCATCCCCTCGCGCACGGCCAGTTCGCGAACCCGCGCGAGGTCCACATCGCCGCTCACCGCCTTCCTCACATCCGGCGACATGAGCAGGATTTCATAAAGCCCGATGCGCCCCATGTAGCCGGTCATGCGGCATTCGATGCAGCCGACGGCGCGGTGGATGCGGGCCGGCCGGGTGGCCTTCCAGGGCGTCACCAGGTGGTCCCAGATCGCTTCTTCCTCGGGCGTCATCGGATGGGCCTGCTTGCAGTGCGGGCACAGGATGCGCACCAGGCGCTGGGCCATGATACCGAGCAGGGTCGCGTTGAGGAGGTAGGCCGGCACACCCAGGTCGAGCATGCGGGTGACCGCCGACGGGGCGTCGTTGGTATGCAGCGTTGACAGCACCAAGTGGCCGGTGAGCGCCGCCTGGATGGCCATCTCGGCGGTTTCCAGATCGCGGATTTCACCCACCATGATGATGTCCGGATCCTGCCGCATCAGCGCCCGCACGCCCTCGGCAAAGCCCAGCTCGATAGCCTGGTGCACCTGCATCTGGTTGAAGGCCGGCTCCACCATCTCGATCGGGTCTTCGATGGTGCACACGTTTACTTCAGGCGTGGCGAGCTGCTTGAGGGTCGAATACAACGTGGTGGTTTTGCCCGAACCGGTCGGGCCGGTGACCAGGATGATGCCGTTGGGACGTCCGGAAATGGCATTCCAGCGCACCTCGTCCTGCTCTGAAAAGCCCAGCTCGGAGAGATTGCGCACCAGCACCTCGGGATCGAAGATACGCATCACGAGCTTTTCGCCAAAGGCCGTGGGTAGCGTGGACAGACGCAACTCGACTTCCTTGCCGCTGCTCACCCGGGTCTTGATGCGGCCGTCCTGCGGGCGGCGCTTTTCCACCACGTCCATGCGCCCGAGGATCTTGATGCGGCTGGTCATGGCCGTCATCACGCTCATCGGCATCTGGTACACCTGATGCAGCACCCCGTCGATGCGGAAGCGCACCAGCCCCATGTCGCGCCGCGGTTCGATATGGATGTCGCTGGCGCGCTGCTCGAAGGCGTATTGCCACAGCCAGTCGACGATATTGACGATGTGTCGGTCGTTGGCATCGAACTGGCGATTGACCTGACCCAGTTCCACCAGTTGCTCGAAGGACGAAGCACCGCCATGCCCCCCACTTTGCGCCGCATTCTTCACCGAACGGGCCAGGTTGTAGAACTCAACCAGGTAGCGCGCCACGTCGGCCGGGTTGGCCATGACGCGGCGAATGTCCTTTTTCAGGATGCCGGCGACTTCCGCTTCCCATTCGCGCAGATAAGGCTGGGTGGTAGCCACCACCACTTCGCGCAGGCCCACCTGCACCGGCAGCACGCCAAAACGGGTGGCGTAGGCAGAAGACATCACCGCCGTAACGGCGGCAAAGTCGATTTTCAGGGGGTCGATGCGCAGGTAGTCGAGCCCCGCCTTGCCGGCCAGCCATTCGGTCAGGTCTTCGAGCGTCAGCACCCGGTGGGGCGGCTGCTTCGAAGGCCACTTCTGCCCAGCGATAAGGATCAGCGGATGTATTTCGGCAGCGCGCTGGGCCTGGCCGACGCGCAGGGCATCGGCATCGGCTCGGTCAACAAAGCGGTCGGCCACCAGCAGGTCGAGGACCTCGAGCAGGGTAAGCCGGTGTTCAGGGGCGGTATTCCCCGTTTTTCGGGACGTGGACGGCATCGGCAGACTTCGGCAGCGGACATGCCGCCAGGAAGTGTCCGGGCGGCTGAAGGGAGTCTACCCATCTGTCCGGGATTTATCGCGTAAATCGACGATAAAGCCATTCCGGCGTGTGCCGCCGGAAATTTGCGCATTTTTACCAGCCCCGGTTGCCGCGGTCGTAACCCCGGTCATAGCCACGCTCATAAGCGCGGGGCATCGGCCGCGCCTGCGGCACCACCACAACGGGCGCGTCGGCGTAGCCGTAATGGCGATGACCATAACCGTAGCCGTGGCCCGCGGGCAAAACGACACAACCGCCAAGGAAGGCGGCAAGCAGGGCGATGCAGGCAAGACGTTTCATGACCAACTCCGGGGAAAGGATGTCTTCATTAAACGCGCAAGACGCTGATCGGTTAGTGCCAAACAATCTCCAAATGTTGCGCTGTCCCGGCCCGGCCCCTTGCCAATGCCATATGAGTTTGCGCTAAAATGACATCGTCACTAAACCGGAGAAAACCATGAAGCGCTTCCTGTCCCTCATCGGCCTCACCCTCGCCAGCATCAACCTGGCATTTGCCGCAGTGAACATCAATACCGCCACCCCGGCCGACCTCGACGGCGTAAAGGGCATCGGCCCGTCCAAGGCCCAGGCCATCGTCGATTACCGGACCAAGAACGGCCCCTTCAAGAGCCTCGATGACCTCAAGAACGTGAAGGGCTTCGGCGACAAGAGCATCGCCAAACTGAAAGGCGAACTCAGCGTCACCGGCGGCAGCGAACCCGCAAAGAAGTAAACCGCTCCGGCCCGACCGCGCGTCGGGCCAAATCGATTACCGTTGCGGATATCGGCACCACCTGTTTCCTGCACCGGAGAAACCCATGTCCCGCCTCGCCCTTCCTCTTCTGCTCGCCACCCTTCTCGCCGGCTGCGGCATTGATGCCGCCACCAGCGCTGCCACTGCCGCCAAACTCAAGGCCCGCGAAGCCGAGCAGGCCCAGGCCATGAAGCACAGCATCGAGCAGCAACTCGACGCTGCCCAGAAGCAGGAAGATCAACGCCGCAAGGAAATGGACGCGGCGACCCGCTAGCATCAGCCGCTACACCTTCCCGTCTCACCGCCCCTCGGGTAGATTGGCGGTCGAATCTCCACGTCATGCAGGCCGACCCGAAGTCGCGCCGGTCTTCAAAGGAAATCGCCCGTGATCGCCTCCACCCGCCGGGGTTTTGCCCTGATTCCCGTTCTGGTGGCACTGGCCATCGCACTGGCCGCCGGATTCCACTTTTTCACCCGCTCCACTCCGGACGCTGAATCCCCGACCGACAACGGCCCTTTTCGTCTGGTCGAGCTGGCTAACCGCGACTTCGACGGCTCCCCGGCCCTCGCCCTGACCTTCAGCCTGCCTCTCGACGCCCGTCATGCCTACGACGGCGAGATCCAGGTCTTTGAAATACCGCTGCGGGAAGGCGAAGTGACAGGCACCAGCACGGACGGCGAAAACGAAGGCGATGGCGAGGATAGCGGCAGCCAGAGTGCCAACGCCCAGGCCACCGCGCCGGTCAGCACCAAGCCCGAAGATGTGGCCACCGACGGCGGCAAACTGGTCAAGGGCGCCTGGACAGTCGGCGACAACCCGCGCCTGCTGTTCTTCCCGCACGTCAAGCCGCAGGCCCGCTACGTCGTGAAAGTGGCGGCCGGCCTGCCGGCCCGCGGCGAAGCCAGGCTCGACGCCGAATCGCGCCT
>APMI01030621.1_pt1 | contig 19417 bp, 17 predicted proteins | sample 667938 | NCBI WGS metagenome assembly APMI01 (sample SAMN01084076, study PRJNA167559) | wastewater metagenome | biome: Wastewater | place: Denmark: Ejby Moelle, Odense | collected 2011-11-28 | reverse complement strand
CGATGAAGGTATTGGTGCCTGTGAAGCGCGTGATTGACTACAACGTGAAGGTTCGCGTGAAGGCGGACGGGAGCGGGGTTGATCTTGCGAATGTGAAGATGTCGATGAACCCGTTTGACGAGATTGCGGTGGAAGAGGCGATCCGGTTGAAAGAGAAGGGTGTTGCGACGGAGGTTGTGGTTGTTTCGATTGGTGTGAAGCAGTCGCAAGAGACGTTGCGGACGGCTTTGGCGATGGGGGCGGACCGTGCGATCCTGATCGAGGCGGCGTCTGACGTGCATACCGACATCGAACCCCTGGCGGTGGCAAAGCTGCTGGCGGCGGTGGTGAAGGACGAGGCGCCCGGCCTGGTTCTGGCGGGCAAGCAGGCGATCGACAACGACATGAACGCGACGGGCCAGATGCTGGCGGCGCTCTTGGGCTGGTCGCAGGGCACCTTTGCCAGCGAGTTGACGGTTGCGGGCGACACGGCGACGGTGACGCGCGAAGTCGATGGCGGTTTGCAGACGATCACGGTGAAGATGCCGGCGATCATCACGGTTGACCTGCGGCTGAACGAGCCGCGCTATGCGTCGTTGCCGAACATCATGAAGGCGAAGGCGAAGCCTTTGGCGACGAAGACGCCTGCCGATTACGGTGTGGATGTCGCGCCGCGCCTGACGGTGATCAAGACCACGGAACCTGCGGGCCGCAAGGCAGGGGTGAAGGTGGCTTCGGTCGATGAGCTGATTGCGAAACTGAAAGACGCCGGCATTGTCGGGGCGGGGGTGATCTGATGGCTGTTCTCCTGATTGCGGATGTGAACGAGGGGCAGCTTGCCACGGATCAGGTTGCCAAGGCGTTAACGGCAGTGGCCGGTTTGGGTGAGGTTCACCTTCTGGTGGCGGGTCCGGCTGCGGCTGCGGCCGAGGCGGCGGGCCTGTCGGGTGCGGCAAAGGTGCTGCATTCGGATGACGCGGGCCATGGGCTGGCGGAACCGATGGCGGCGCTGGTGGTGTCTCTGGCGGGGGGCTACAGCCACATTGCGGGGGCTGCGACGGCGTTCAACAAGAACATCCTGCCGCGGGTTGCGGCGCTTCTGGATGTGATGGTGCTGTCGGATGTGACGGCGGTTATCGATTCGGAAACCTTTGAGCGGCCAATCTATGCCGGCAACGCGATCCAGACTGTGAAGTCTGGCGATGCGGTGAAGGTGTTCACGCTGCGCACGGCGGCCTTTGCGGCGGCGGGTGCGGGCGGTGCGGCCCCGGTGGTCGCGGCGGCAGGTGTGGCCGATCCGGGGCTGTCGTCCTGGGTCGAGGACAAGGTTGCGGCAAGCGACCGCCCCGAACTGACCAGCGCCAAGATCGTGGTGTCTGGCGGGCGCGGCGTGGGCTCGAAAGACAGCTTTGCGATCATCGAGGCGCTGGCCGACAAGCTGGGCGCCGCGGTTGGCGCCAGCCGGGCCGCGGTGGATTCGGGCTATGCGCCGAACGACTGGCAGGTTGGGCAGACCGGCAAGGTGGTGGCCCCGCAGCTTTACGTCGCGGTCGGCATCTCGGGCGCGATCCAGCACCTCGCCGGGATGAAGGACAGTAAGATCATCGTCGCCATCAACAAGGACGACGAAGCCCCCATCTTCCAGGTCGCAGACTACGGACTCGTCGGGGATCTGTTCTCGGTCGTCCCGGAACTGATCGAAAAAATCTGATCACAGGAAAAGAGCGATGACCTATCAGGCCCCCCTGCCCGACATGACCTTCGTGCTGGAAGATCTTTGCGGTCTGGCCGAACTTGCGCACCTGCCCGGCCTGGCGGACGCAACGCCCGAAACCGTAGCTGCCGTGCTGGAAGAGGCCGCGCGCTTTGCCAGCACTGTGATCTCTCCGCTGAACCCGGTCGGCGACCGGCTCGGGTTGGGCTTTGCCGACGGTCGGGTCACCACACCGCAGGGCTGGGTTGATGCCTATCGCGCGCTGGTGGATATGGGCTGGAACTGCCCGACCGCCCGACCAGAGCACGGCGGCATGGGTCTGCCCGCTGTGGTAAACGCCTGCATCCAGGAAATGTTCAGTGGCGCCAATACCGCGTTTCAGCTTTGCTCCATGCTGACCCAGGGTGCCGTCGAAGCGATTTCGCATTATGCGTCGGACGAATTGCGCAGGACCTATCTGCAACATCTGGTGTCGGGGCACTGGACCGGCACGATGAACCTGACCGAACCTCAGGCCGGTTCGGATCTGGCGGCGATCCGGTCACGCGCCGTGCCGGAAGAACAGCATTATCGGATCTTTGGCCAGAAGATCTTCATCACCTATGGTGACCACGACATGGCCGAGAACATCGTGCATCTCGTCCTGGCGCGGCTGCCCGAAGCCCCTGCTGGGGTAAAGGGAATATCGCTTTTCCTGGTGCCCAAGGTTCTGGTCAATCCCGATGGCACGCTGGGCGCGACCAACGATGTGCGCTGTGTCTCGATCGAGCACAAGCTGGGCATTCATGGCAGCCCGACCTGCACCTTGGCTTTCGGCGACAACGGCGGGGCGGTGGGATACCTGGTCGGCGCGCCGCATCAGGGGCTGCAATACATGTTTGCGATGATGAACAGCGCCCGCCTGGGTGTTGGGTTGCAGGGCGTCGGCATCGCCGAGCTTGCCGGCCAGAAGGCCGCAGCCTTTGCGGCCCAGCGCAAGCAGGGCAGCCAGGCGGGGGTCGCCGGATCGGTCGCGATCATGGCGCACCCCGACGTGCGCAGGATGCTGGGCCTGATCAAGGCGCGCACAATGGCTGCGCGCATTCTGGCCTATCGCGCGGCGGCAGCGCAGGACATCGCCCATCATTCACCTGACCCTTCGGCGGCAGCGGCGGCACAGCGCCGGGTCGATCTGCTGATTCCGGTCGTGAAGGGCTGGGCGACCGAAATGGGGAATGTCTCTGCCTCGCTAGGTGTTCAGGTTCACGGCGGCATGGGCTTTATCGAAGAGACCGGCGCGGCACAGATCCTGCGCGATGCCCGCATCACCACGATCTATGAAGGCACGACCGGCATTCAGGCCCTGGACCTGATTGGTCGCAAGCTGATCCGCGATCAGGGGCAGGCCATGGCGGAACTGCTGGCCGACATGAAGACCACGCAGGAGCGCCTGGCCAGCACCGGCGACACGGCGACGGACTGGCCCGCGATGCACGGCATGATCGGCGAGGCTATAGCGATGCTTGGCGCGGCAACCGAGTGGGTTCTTGCCAACCATCAGCGTGATGCGCTTTTGCCGCAGGCTTCGGCCCATGCAATGCTGGAGCTGTCGGGTATTTGCACCGGTGCCTGGGCCATGGCCGACGCCGCGCTTGCTGCCGCACTGCGCATTTCGTCGGGCGACAATTCGGCGCATCTGGGCGCCAAGCTGCGACTGGCCCAGTTTTACAGGACGCAGGTCTTTCCGCAGGCTTCGGCCCTTCTGGCCCAGCTTGCCGATGGGGCCGAGACCATTCTGGCGCTGACCGCAGACGATCTGGGCGCTGTGACCTAGCTTCAGACCCCCAGAGAACTGATCATGGACTCAGAGGAGGCAGCCGATGAACAGCTTGAACGGATACGACATCGAAGATCTGGCACCGGGGATGACGGCATGTTTTGCCAAGACCATTACCGAGGCTGACATCGTGCTGTTCGCCGGGGCATCCGGCGATAACAATGCGATCCACATAAATGAGGAGTTTGCGCGCACCACCGTGTTCGGTGGGCGAATTGCCCATGGTTTTCTTACCGCCAGCACAATATCGGCCGCGATTGCAAACAAGCTGCCCGGCCCGGGCACCATTTATGTCTCGCAACAGATGCGGTTTGTCGGGCCCGTCCGGCCGGGAGATACCGTAACCGCGGAGGTGACGGTAAAAGAGGTTCAGCACAATCGTTGCCGCGCCATACTCAGCACGATTTGCCGTGTCGGCGACCGGCTGGTGGTAGAGGGTGAGGCCACGGTCAAGACCACGTCGCGCGCCCACCGTAAGGAAACCGCCTGAGAAGGAAAAGGCGATGCAGTTTGACGAAATGGCCAGCCAGAGCGCCGAATTTGTCGGCCTGATGGTTCGTTTGCAAACAGTCCTGCAACAGGCTCAAGAGACAGCAACCGAAAAGGCGACCGGCAAGGAATTTTCAATCGTTGACCTGCGCAGCATTGCCGAAGCCTATCTTCGTATGCTGCCCCGCTTTTTCGAACAGCCGCTGGCGGTGGCAGAGCAAACCCAGCAGCTCTGGTTCGGCTGGATGAAGGCCTGGCAGGCCGCCTGGTCCGGTGAGAGCGAGGCGGTGGCGGACAAGCGGTTCCGCGACCGGCGCTGGAACCGTGACCCGATCACCCGTGGCCTGCGCGACAGCCATCTGGCCTTGGAAAACGCCGTTGAGGGACTGCTGCGCCTACTGCCCGACGGCACAAAGGACAGCCTTCGTGTCAGGTTCTATACGCGCCAGTATCTTAGTGCGCTTTCCCCGGCGAACTTCCTGTCCTCCAATCCCGTCGCAAGCGAAAAGTTTTTGGAAACCGGTGGGCAGAGTTTGCTGGATGGCCTGCGAAACCTGATCGACGATCTGGAGCGCGGCGGCGGGCGGCTTGACATCAACACCAATGATGCGATGGCCTTCACCGTAGGCCGTGATCTGGCCGTCACGCCAGGCAAGGTGATTTATGAAAACACCTTGATGCAGCTTATCCAGTACGAGCCGCTTACCCCAACGCAACGCAAGCGGCCTTTGCTTTTCGTGCCGCCCTGGATCAACAAATACTATATTTTCGATCTGCGCCCCGACAATTCGATGGTTCGCTTCATGCTGGAACAGGGCCATAGCGTCTTTCTGATCTCTTGGGTCAATCCGTCCCGCGACCATGCCAGCCTGAGCTTTGAGGATTACATGGCCTTGGGGCCGCTTGCTGCACTAGACGTTATCGAGCAGCAAACCGGCGAGCGGCGCTTTGACATTCTGGGCTTTTGCATTGGCGGCATTCTGGTTACCGCAACGCTGGCCTATCTTGCCGCCCGCGACGACGACCGTATCGCCACCGCCACCACACTGGCGACGATGGTCGATTTCACCAATGTGGGTGAGGTGGGTGTCTTCATTGACCGCGAGCGGCTTGAGGCGCTGCGCCTGCACATGGCAGACACCGGATATCTTGAGAACCATCACCTGCAAGACATGTTCTCAATGATCCGCGAGAACGACCTGGTCTGGTCGTTCCATGTGATGAATTATCTGATGGGCCAAAAGCCGCCCGCCTTTGACCTGCTGTTCTGGAACGCCGACAGCACTAGGCTGCCTGCTGCCATGCTGCTGTGGTATCTTGAGAAGATCTACATCGAAAACGGGCTGCGCAAGCCCGGGCACCTTACGCTGAACGGAACGCCGATCGATCTTTCCCGGATCAAGATTCCCTGCTTTGTCTTGGCAACCAAAGAGGACCATATTGCGCCCTGGACCTCTGTCTATCCGACTACGAAACTCCTGGGCGGTCCGGTCAGGTTCGTGCTGGGCGGATCGGGCCATATTGCCGGGGTGATCAATCCTCCCGGCAAGCGGGCCAAATACGGCCACTGGCTGCGCGATGATCACCCGGAGGCAGCCGCCGAATGGCTTGCGGGCGCAAACTTCCATCCCGGCTCGTGGTGGCCGGTCTGGGCCGAATGGATCGACAGACACGACAGTGATGAACGGGTTCCGGCGCGCCACCCCGGCGAGGGGCCATTGCCACCAATCGAGGGTGCACCCGGCCGATATGTTCTGCTGAAGTAGCGCCAGAGGTCGGCTGTCTAAGAAAGGTGCGCAAAATGCTGGGCGCTTTCAGGGTCGTCATTTGCGATTGCAGCGCCGGTCGCCGCCGTATCCGGCTCGAACCAGAAACGCAGTTCTCCGCGTGACAGTTCACCTTTTCCACCTAGCTTGCGGCAAACACTGATCATGGCTCGGTTGCTGATCTGCGTGAACAGAATTGCCGCATGACCGTCCCGCTGGTGAACCTCGGCAATTGCAGTGGCAAGCAAAGCGGTCGCGACCCCCTTGTTCTGCCATGGTCGCAGCACCGAAACTGCAAGTTCGGTGCATGGGATGCCATTCACCGCTGTTGGGGCAAGCTCTGCCATGCCGATCAACCGGCTTCCGGCAACGGCGCCCAGACTATGGGTTTTCTCCCAGTCGATGGAGCGCGAACGCTCCAGCAGCCCCGCATAACGCACCCTGCCATGAAACCTGATCGTGCGGTCCTCGCTGCCAAGCGTCAGGTAGTGCAGCAAGATCACCCCTCTTTCCGAAGCGCCAAGCTGGACGATACGAAACGACCGGACGGGCAAATTCGGATCGGCACGGGGAACGCCACGCCGCCAAAGCCATGCGATCTGCCGAGCAAAATGCCCCGCTACCGACCAGGCGGATGGGCGTTCGTCGGCGGCGTCTTGGTTCTTGGCTCTTCTGTTCCGCATCCTGACACCCGGCAATGGCATCGTTGCCCCAAGAGCCTAGGTCTTTCGTCCGTTGAATGACAGCTTGACCCGCACCCTGCGTCGAATGGCCCAATGCCCTGCACGAAATCTTGGCGAAGGCTTCGGTTATGATGGAAAGGCAGACAGCACATAAACCGGACGGCATCGGCAGATGCGCCTACACGGTATCCCGCCGAGCACGACCGGCAAGACGCACAGCAAGGCATTGGATGCGACGCGACTCGGCATGCTGATTGGCGATGATCACAGGCACCGACGACCGGGCTGCAGGCTCCGCATCAAAAACCAGCCGACGCAACGGACCTTCGTCATCGTTCTTGAGCGTGAAACCAGCGAACATGAACGCCCTGCGCAGGGCGACATCTGGCAGATCAAAGCAGCACTCGACCGTATGGATGGCACGGGTCGGACCTATCATCCCCATTCCGGCAGCAAAGAACGTCACCTGATACTGCGCGATCCGCGAGGACGGGGCTGCGGCCGGGCTTACGGAAGTCATCGGGCGGTTCTGTGAACAGGGGGGTTCCGGCAGGGCAACGGGACGGGTCACCCTACCGGTGCCGCCGCAGGAGATCAGCGCCGCGGCGGGTGCGACGGTGTGGGGCCGTCACGATTCAGAATCATTTCATCCTCCTTCAACTCCAACCACATCGCGTTCAGCACGGCGAAGATTGCTGCGAGCGGAAGCCCTAGGATCCAGGCGAAATACCACATGATATAGCTTCCTTCTCAATAGACGGAGTGAGAGTTTTCGGTGACATCCGCCTCGGTCACCTTGCCCCAGAGAACGCGGTAAACCCAGGCTGTGTACATCAGGATCAGCGGCATGAAGATCGCCGTCACGACCAGCATGATGAACAGCGTCAGGTGCGAGGAGGAGCTGTTCCAGACCGTCAGCGAGGATTGCGGATCGCTGGACGAAGGCATGATGAACGGGAACATCGTCAGTCCCACCGAGGAGATCACACCCAGAATCGCCATTTTGGAGAACAAAAGGGTGGATAGCTCGCGCCCCGCCCGAAGGCCAAGGAAGGTGAGCAGGCCGCCAAGAATTCCCGCGGCCGGTGCAAGGGCGATCCATGGGCGTTCGGCATAGGCTGTCAGCCAGGTGGCGGTGCGTTCAACTTCGAAATGCAAGGGGTTTGATGGGCCGTCGGTGACATAATCCCCGACGATGCGGAAACCTTCGATCCCCACAGCCATCCACACGCCCGCCAGCACATAGGCCGCCACTGCGACCAGTGCCGCGACCGAGCCGATGGTCCGGGCGCGGCGCTGCACCGGACCTTCGGTCTTCAGCGTCAGCCAGGCGCCGCCGTGCATAACCAGCATGGCAAGCGACACCACCCCGGCCAGGATCGAGAACGGGTCCAGAAGGCCGATGAACTTGACGTACCAGGCACCTTCGTAGATCGTGTGCAGGTCGTTGGTGAAGTGGAAGGGCACGCCCTGGATCACATTGCCGACCGCCACCCCAAACAGCAGCGCAGGAACGCCGCCGCTTGCGAACAACGCCCAGTCCCAGGCATTGCGCCACCGCGGGTCATCTCGTTTGGAGCGGTACTTGAATGCCACCGGCCGCACGATGAAGGCCGCAAGCACGACGAACATCGCAAGGTAGAAGCCCGAGAAGCTGACCGCATAGAGCGGCGGCCAGGCTGCGAATATCGCCCCCCCGCCGAGGATGAACCAGACCTGGTTGCCTTCCCACACGGGGCCGACGGTATTGATAACGACGCGGCGTTCCATGTCGGTCTTGCCGACAAAGGGCAAAAGCGCGCCCACCCCCATGTCGAAGCCATCGGTCAAGGCAAAGCCGATCAGCAGCACACCCAGAAGCAGCCACCAGACGACGCGAAGGAATTCATAGCTGAGCAGTTCATGCAGGATCATGGCGATTACTCCGCAGGCTGGATTTCGGGTTGGGCGATGGCATCGGCATTGCGCCGTCCGGCCAACCGTTCGGTATGGCGCTTCACCCAGGCTTCGGTTTCGGCCACGTCCTGAAATGGGCCCTTGCGGATATATTTCAGCATCAGGCCCATCTCGATCACGAACAGGACCGAGTAGAACAGGACGAAGCCGGCCAACGTCATCGCGACCTCGGTCATCGACAGGGCCGAGACCGACATGGCTGTGGGCAGGACGCCATCGACTGTCCATGGCTGACGGCCGAATTCAGCCACGAACCAGCCCATTTCGGCGGCGATCCAGGGCGCGGGGATCATCATCACCGCCAGCCGCAGCGCCCAGCGGGGATAGCGCATGCCGCGAAACGAGGCGCGGTAGAAGAAATAGGCCATGGTGGCGATGAAGCCGAAGCCCAAAGCCACCATCAGACGGAAGGCCCAGAACAGCGGCCAGACCGTCGGCACGGTGTCATTGGCCGCCGCTTTGATCTGATCCTCGGTCGCCTGCCGCGGGTCATCGACATATTTCTTCAACAGGAAGGCAAAGCCCAGATCGGCCGAATGGTCCTCGAAGGTCTTCATCACTTCGGGCGGGGTTGCATCGCGTTCGCTGCGCACCGTCATCAGCGCATCATAGGCGATGATGCCCGAGCGGATCCGGTTTTCCGCCGTCGTCACCAGTTGGTCGATCCCCGGGATCACCGTGGTCAGCGACCGGGTGCCGATCAGGCCCATGACGTAGGGAATATGGATCGCGTAATGGGTCTGCCGTGCCTCTTGATCCGGAAAGCCGAACAGGGTGAACGAGGCCGGGGCCTCTTCGGTGTGCCACATGCCCTCGATGGCGGCGAGTTTCATCTTCTGGTTATGGGTGGCATCGTAGCCCGATTCATCGCCCAGCAATACGACCGAGAAGGCCGAGGCCAAGCCGAAGGCCGCCGCCACGGTGATCGAACGGCGCGCCAGCTCGACATGGCGGCCCTTCAGCAGATACCACGCCGACACGCCGATGACGAAGACCGCAGCGGTGACATAGCCCGCCGACACGGTATGCACGAACTTGGCCTGCGCGACCTCGTTGAAGAGAACCGCAAAGAAGTCCGTCATCTCCATCCGCATGGTCTGCGGGTTGAACTCCGCTCCCACCGGGTTCTGCATCCAGCCGTTGGCGATCAGGATCCACAGCGCCGAAAAGTTCGACCCGATGGCCACCAACCAAGCCACGATCAGGTGCGCGACCTTGCTCAACTTGTCCCAACCAAAGAAGAACAGGCCGACAAAGGTCGCCTCGAGGAAGAAGGCCATCAGACCCTCAATGGCGAGGGGCGCACCAAAGATATCTCCGACATAGTGGCTGTAGTAACTCCAGTTCATGCCGAACTGGAATTCCATCGTGATGCCGGTGGCCACGCCAAGAACGAAGTTGATCCCGAACAGCGTGCCCCAGAATTTCGTCATCTGCCGCCAGATCGGGCGGTTGGTCATGACATAGACAGTCTCCATGATCGCCACGATGATCGACAGGCCCAGCGTCAGCGGCACGAAGAGGAAGTGGTACATGGCTGTCATGGCAAACTGTAGCCGTGACAGCTCGACGATCCCGAATTCCATGGTTTCTTGCTCCAGTTATCGGTCGGCGATCTGTCAGCGACTCGGGCCGGCACGAATTCTAATATTGGAATGTATTGAAGTGATCGGGGAGTGTAGCCTTGATCCAGATCAAGAAGTCGTATCTTCACCACAAGTTATTTCAGGCCGATGATCCGGTCGGCAAAATTGATCTCGGCCGGGCGATGAGCCGCGATCAGGATGGCGGCCTGTGGAAGATAGGACCGGATACCCGCCAGAACAGCGGGCGCGGTATGGTCGTCCAGCCCTTCGGTCGGCTCGTCCAGGAGCAACACCTGCGGGCGGCGTAACAGGGCGCGCGCCAGGGCAAGGCGGCGTGCCTCGCCCCCGGAAAGACCCGCGCCGCGGGAACCAATCCTGGCGGAAAGGCCACCCTTGGCGGTGATTACCCCCTCCAACTGCACGGCGCGGAGGGCGGTCCAAAGGTCGCTCTCGCTGTCGGTCCCCGAAAGGGCCAGCGCCTCGGCCACCGTTCCAGCCATCAATGCGCTGCGCTGGGGAAGCAGGGTCAGCACGCTGCGAAGCGCGGTTTCGGGCCATTTTACAATGGAAACTCCGCCAAGAAGGATTTGGCCGGCGACCGGCTTGTGCAGCCCTGCAAATGCAAGCAGAAGCGTCGATTTGCCCGACCCACTCGGCCCGGTCAGTGCGACCGTCTCGCCAGGGTGCAGGGCAAAAGACAGCCCCGCGATGATCGGAATTTGCCCGCCCGGTCGTGTGAGGTCCAGCCCCTGCGCAACAAGTTCGACCGCACCTTCCGGGGCCCCATCTGCAATCGTGGGCGGCGAAGAAAGGTTACGGCCCACCCGCCGGGCCGCATCGACCATGCGCCCGAAATCCGAAAGCGCCCGGCGCAGGGGGGCCACGACCTCGGCCAGCGCAAGAGCAGCGAAGAACGCCATCGCGCCAAGCGCGGGGGCCAGCCTTCCCGCCTGCGCGGCGGCCAGCCCAAGCGCCAGCGTGCCTGCGGACACCAGCGTTGCGAGCAGCGCCAGCATCAGTCCAACCTGCCGCTCGGCCCGGTTCAGGGCGTTCCGAAGGGCGAAGCGCCGATCCTCCGCCACCTGAACAGCCTTCCGTTGCACCTCGAGCTGTCCGTAAATGGCCAGATCGTTCCTTGCGCGGATCATGTCGATCAGCCGAGCCCGAAATGCCTGCGCCGCCATTTCGGTCCGGCGCGATAGCGGAACCATCCGCCGCGCCGCCCGCCGGGCGACCCAGAGCGCACCAAGAAAATACCCACCGATGATCCACATCGCCAGAACCGGCCCGGTCAGCGCCCATTGGGCTGCAAGGGCCAAGGCCAGAACCACACCCCCCGCCAGCACGGGCAAGGCCAGCCGCAGCGACAAGCCATCCAGGGCGTCAATATCCGCCGTCAGCCGGCTCAGCGCCTGCGCGCCGCGGACCCGCAGCATCCTGTCATGCGGAGAGGCCAGATACGCCGCCAGCACCCGGAGGCGCAGGCTTTCCAGCGCGCGCAGGGTGGCATCATGGGTCAGAAGACGCTCGCCATAGCGCGCCGCCGCGCGCCCAAGCGCCAGAAACCGCACCAGAGCCGAGGGTCGAAAGACATCAAACATGGCCCCCGTTCCGGCAAGCCCTGCGACCGCAGCGGCCGTGATGAACCAACCCGAAAGGCCCAGAAGGGCCGCTCCCATTGCAAGGACAACGGCCATCAACGCCGCCCCGCGCATCAGCGCGCTGCGCTGGTCGCGCCAGATATGTTCAAGGATTGGCCAAAGATGCTTCATCCCGCAGCCGCAAGGTCGATCACCCTGTCCAACTGCGCGACCAATTCGGGATCATGGGTGGCCACGATCAGCGTGGCGCCTCGTGCGGCTTCAGACAAGAGGCCCGCTGTCACCAGCTTGGCGGTCGCCGGATCCAGATCGGCTGTTGGCTCGTCGGCAAGGATCAGGTCAGGCGAAGACAGGATGGCGCGCGCAAGCGTCATCCGCCGCGCCTCACCCCCAGACAACCCGCCGCCGGTTTCGCCAAGGCGGGTGTTCAGCCCGCGCGGCAGGGTCTGGGCCACATCCGTGGCGGCTGCAACCCCAAGCGCATGGGCAAGATCGCCCTGCCGCCCAAGTGTCAGGTTTGCCCGCAGGCTTCCGGTCAGGAAATGCGGCGCCTGCGGCATCCACCCCAACCGCGCCCGCCAGGCATCGGCATTCGCATCGCTCAAGGGCTGTCCGGCGACATGCACCTCGCCCTGATCCAGCACCGTTAGCCCGGCCACAAGGCGCAGAAGGCTTGTCTTGCCAGCGCCACTTGCCCCGACGACGGCCACGCGTTCCCCCGGTTGGATCGTTATGTCTGGCAAAGTCTTGCCCGAAGGCAGGCGGCAACCGCGCAGGGTCACGGCAGACGGCCCCGGCAGCGGTGGCACCCTTGCCCCTTGTCCCGGCAGCGATAGCCCCGGGTCGGCGGCGTGTATGGCGACCTCTTCAAGCACCGCATCGGCGGCGGCTTTGTCATGCCAGGCGGCGGCCAGATCGCGCAGCGGCTGAAAGAACTCGGGTGCCAGAAGCAGAAGGAATATCCCCGCCTCGGGCGAAAGCGGGGCACCCCATGTGCCGAAGGACAGCGCGCCCAGCAGGGAAAAGCCGACGAAGACCGCCACCATGGCCACCCCAATGGCTGCGAAAAGCTCCAGAACGGTCGAGGAGAGGAAGGCTACCCGCAGCACGGCCATGGTGCGCGCCCGCAGGTCGCCCGCCTGCGCGGCGAAGCCAGCCATGACGCGGTCGCCCGCGCCCAGCAGGCGAATGTCCACCAGCGCAGAAAGGCGTTCCACCAGAAAATCGTTCAACGTACCGATCTCGGCCATCTGACGGGCGCTGGCTTCCTTTGCGGCAAGTCCGATCAGCGCCATGAAGACCGGGATCAGGGGGCCAGCAAGCAGAAGGATCACACCCGCCGCCCAAGACAGCCAGAAGGCAAGCGCGAGGATCGTCACGGGCAACACCACCACCCGCGCCCTGGCCAAGCCAAATCGGGTCAGGAAAGGGCCGAGAAGTTCCAGCTTCTCGCCGGCAAGAGCGGCAATCGCCCCGGCCCCTCCGAACGGGTTGTCGTCGGTCCGACCGGTCTCGGCCCGTACAATCGCGTCGCGCGCCTGTCGGATGACGGCATCGGCGGCGGTCTGGGCAAGGGTTTCGGACCAGTAGTTCAGTATCGCACGGGCCGCGCCAAGAAGGGCGAACAGAAGCCCCGCAAGGATCGGCTGAACCGGCCCACCCTGCAACAAAGCACCCAAGGCCCGGGCGACGATGCCCGCCTGACCGATCCACAAGAGGCCCGCCAGAACCGAAAGCAAGGCTGCACGCTTGCCGGTTTTCTTCCCGGGGGCGAGCCAGGCTTGCGATGATGTTCTGGCGCTTTTCAAGGAGAGGGGTCCGATAACTTGATTCTTTGAATAGACTTATCTCGCCGAAAGGCCCCTGCATGTGATCTGGATCAAGTCCCATGGCGTCCGGGACGTGTAAGAAAGAAAAAGTTGCACCGCGAACGGGACTTCGATGCGCCTGACCACAAAGACCAATCTGGCGGCCCGTGTCCTGATGGCCTGCGCCCTCAATAGGGGCAAGACCCTGCGCACATCCGAGATTGCTCTGGTCAGCAATGCCTCGCTCAACCACCTTCTGCAGGTGGTGAACGGCTTGCAGGCACATGGTTTCATCGAAACCCTGCGTGGGCGGCATGGCGGCCTGCGGCTTGCGCGGGCACCCGAGCAGATATCGATGGGGTCGGTCTTTCGCGTGTTCGAGGCGGGGTATCCCTTCGCCGAGTGTTTTGACGCGCACGCCAATACCTGCCCTTTGTCCACCGAGTGTCGTCTGCGAGGCTACATCGCCCGTGCGCTCGAGGCCTTCTACCATGAGCTTGACATGGTGACGCTTGAGGATCTGACGCGGGGTAATTGCGGGCTGGAGGCGCTTTTGAACGTGCCGGAAACGCTGGCCGAGGCCTGCTCGCAGCCCACGGTCCGGGCGTGAGCACCGCCGTCCGTTTCTGGAGCCGCTTTGCAAAGCGGCATGCCGCCCGGCCAATCAGGGACGTCGCGGCAGATGAGGCGTTGCTGACCGCGGTCAGCGCGCCGCCGAACCTGCATTTCCAGATGGTCGGGGCGGTAACTTTGCCCAAGGGCGGCCCCCTCAACGCCATCCGTGTCTTCAATGCGCTGCATCTTGTCGATGAACTGCTGAACCTTCTGCATCATTTGCAGGGCAGGCTTGCCCCTGCAGGCTTGCTGATCCGCAAAACACGGCGTTTCGGCGATCTGCCGCTGCGGTTGCGCTTTCTGTTGCGGGTGTTGCGGCTGTTCCCGGTCGCCCGCTTCCTGACGCAAGCAGGGCTTTATCAGGCGTTACAAAAGGCGGGCTGCACGGTTGAGGCGATGCGTGCCTTTGGCGCCCTTCCTCAAAATCCCTACATCGTGGCGCGCGCACGACGGAACTGCCGCAAGGTGACGTGTCATTGCCCGATTCCGAAAGCCATCACCCATGACAAGCCCCGCCAAACCTGACCTGCCGCTTGATCTGCACCTCGACGCGGATCAGCCTCAGCCTCCACGCCGTTGGTTTCGCATGCGCTTCCTGCTGGTTCTCCTGGTGCCTGTCCTCATGTTCACTGGCGCCGTGCTTGGCATGTATTTCCAGCCTCCAGGTTTGAAAAAGTTCTACGCGGTGACCGGCCTGCAACCGGGGGGAGGGTCCGACGCCCCGATTGCCTTACCGCCCAAGATCGACCTGCCGCCCAGGTTGGCCGAAACGATGTTGCCAACAGATGTCGTAGGACTTGCCCGTATCATGCCACGGGGAGACGTCTCTGTGGTCGCCGCCCCTTACGGCTCCGGGGATGCCCGTGTGGCAGAGGTTCTGGTGAATGTGGGTGAGCAGGTGACAAAGGGGGCGGTGCTGGCGCGGCTGGACAATCGCACCGCCTTGCAAAGCGCCGTCCTCATGGCAGAGGCCAACCTTGCTGTGCGTGAGGCCAATCTGGCCCAGACACGCGCCGCCGTCCAGGCCAGCCGGGACGAGGCGCAGGCGGTTCTGGATCAGGCGGTGGCAAATCTCGCTGAATCCGAAGCGACACTCTTGCGCACGAAGGAACTTTTCTCCCGTGGCGTGGCAGCCCAGGCGACGCTGGATGCGGTTCACACCGCCGAAGAAAGCGCACGACTGGCTGTGACCCGCGCCGAAGCGACGCTGAACCGGTTTTCTGCCGTGGCTCTTGAAGATCAGCCTGACGTGATCGTCGCGGTTCGCAACGTGGATGCGGCCCAGGCGGATCTTGAACGGGCAAGGCTTGATCTGGCCCGGTCCGAAGTGGTGGCCCCCATCGACGGAACGATCCTCGACATCCACGCCACCCCCGGCCAGCGCCCGCCCGCAGGCGGCATCATGGACATGGGCTACACCGGCCAGATGATGGCCGAGGTCGAGATCTGGCAAGACCGGATCAGCGCCGTCAACCCGGGTCAACCGGTTGAGATGGTGGCCGCCTCGCTTGGGGTAACGCTGCAAGGGCGCGTGGACAGCATCGGGCTAACGGTGGGGCGGCAAGGCCTGATCTCGGATGACGCGGCCGAGAACAAGGATGCCCGCGTCATCCGGGTTCTGGTGGCACTTGACGCCGCGTCTTCGGCAATTGCCGCGCGTTTCACCAATCTTGAGGTGATCGCCCGTATCGACACCACGGCACAGGGCACGCCATGAACCGCCTTCTGCAACGGTTATTCGGTCGGCTGCCCTTGGGCTGGCTGCAACTGACCCATAACCGGACCCGCTTTGCCGCGGCTTTGGCCGGCGTGGCCTTTGCCAATGTGCTGGTCTTCGTGCAGTTGGGCATCATGAACTCCATGGCAACGGCAACCTTGCGGCCCTATGCGTTCTTTCAGCCCGATGTGATGATCTCGGCAGGTGACGCCAATTCCTTGACCGATGGCAGCAATGTCGCCCGACAGTGGCTCTTGCAGGCGATGGCCGATCCGGACGTTGCCGACGGCATGAGCCTGTTTATCGCCAACGTGCATTGGGAACGGGGCGACAAGGATATAAGCCTGACAACCTTTGGCATCGACCCCGCAAAACCGGCCTTTCTGGCCCCCAGGATCGCCGGTGACCTGGCGCGGCTGGAGGTGCAGGACGCCGCGATCCTTGACCGTCGGGCGCGGGGCCTGGGGAAAGCCGAAGCGGCCGCCATCCGCCCACAGACACCCCTGTCCTTCGAAACGCAGGGCCGCACGGTGACGGCCTATACCACCTTTGCAGGTGGCGGGGGTTTTGGCGCAGATGGCTACATGCTTGTCTCCGACCAGACCTTTCTGTCGCTGTTTCCGGCGCGCAGGTCCGCCGCACCCGACCACATCCTGCTGACCCTGCGCCCTGGCGCGCAACCCGAGGCGGTGGTCACGCGGCTCAAGACGCTGATTTCTGACCCGTCGTTGCGCATCCGCACATATGCCCAGGCTGCGCAGGACGATCTGCGCTATCAACAAGCGAAGCGCCCGACAGGCATCATCTTCGGCTTTGGCGTGCTGATTGGTGTTCTGGTCGGGCTGGTCATCGTCTATCAGGTGCTGTCCACAGACGTGGCCGACCATTTGCGCGAATACGCGACCTTCAAGGCGATGGGCTACGGCCCCGGCTTCTTTCTAGGGGTCGTTTTCGAAGAAGCACTGGTGCTGGGCATCCTCGGTTTCATTCCAGGGCTGATCGTCGGTACGACGATCCTGACACTGATGGGCGCGATCACGACGCTGCCACTGGCCATGACGCCGTCTATGGCAATCAGCGTGTTTCTGGGAACCATCGTTTTCTCGGCCTTGTCGGGGGCCGTTGCCACCCGCCGTCTTGCCGCCGCCGATCCGGCCGATCTGTTCTGAAGGGGTGCCATGGGCGAAGAGACCATCGTCGATGTGCGCGGCCTGAACCATTGGTTCGGCAGTGGAGAGATGAGAAAGCAGGCCCTGTTCGACGTAAGCCTGACACTGCATCGTGGCAATTTCACGGTGCTCATGGGCCCCTCTGGGTCAGGCAAGACGACAGTTCTGACGCTTGTCGGGTGCCTTCGCGCCGTGCAGGACGGATCATTACGACTTTTGGGGCAAGAGTTGAACGGTGCAAGCGAGGCACAACTTGTCGGGCTGCGCCGCCGGCTTGGATTCATCTTTCAGGCCCATAACCTGCACGAAAGCCTGACCGCCGCCCAGAACGTGATGATGGGCCTGCAGGTGCATGGCGGCCTGTCAGACAATACTGCCGAACAGGCCGCAATCCATGCCCTTGGACTTGTCGGCCTGTCCGAGCGCACGACCTATCTTCCCGCCAACCTGTCGGGCGGGCAAAAGCAACGGGTGGCGGTTGCCCGCGCTTTGGTGTCCAGCCCGGCCCTTGTGCTGGCGGATGAACCGACAGCGGCGCTTGACAAGGACAGTGCAGCCGAGGTGGTCGATCTTCTGAAACGGATGGGACGGGCCCGCGGGACAACCACGCTGCTTGTCACCCATGACAACCGTATCCTCGACCGGGCCGACCGAATCCTGACGCTTGAGGACGGCCGCATCATTCACGTCGAGGACAGAAGCTAGTCCCCGACAGGCGTCGTTCCTTTGCCCCTCCGCAGCCCGGCTCATCTGCCAGCCGTTGCGCCTTGCCCGCATCGCGCCGGTCCATCGGTGCGCCAAAGACGTCAATATCTGGCAGGCGCAATGCAGGATATTCGCGGCTATATGGCTGGCCGACCCTGCGCCGAACCCGCAGCTCGCGGCAGCGATTGAACCAGAAGAAACGGCGCGCGGTCCGGCACCTTGTTCACTGGCAGGTCGCAGCCATAGACCCTTGCGATCATGGCGTCGGTCATCACCTCTTGCGGGGTGCCGTCGGCGGTTATGGCCCCGTTGTGCAGCACAATGATCCGGTCACCGCCGCGCACGGCCAGGTTAAGGTCGTGCAACACCATCAAGACGCCGCCCCCCGCGCTGGCAAAGGCGCGCGCGCGGTCCATCGTGGCCATCTGATGTGCAAGATCCAGGCTCGATACCGGCTCGTCCAGCATCAGCCAGAAGGCGGCATCGGCGGTTTCGGCCTGCGCCAGGGCCCGAGCCAGATGCATCCTCTGCGACTCGCCACCCGACAGCGCCATGGCGTTGCGCGGACCAAAGCCCGCAAGGCCGACCTCGGCCAGAAGGCCGTCGATCCGGGTGCGCGGCAGCGGCCTGCGCGCGCCAAGGGCGACGATCTCGTGGACCGGAAAGGGAAAGGCCAGCTCGCTCTGCTGGCTCATCAGGGCGCGTCGGCCGGCCAGCGCCTCGGGGCCGGTGTCGCGCACCTCAGCCCCATGCAACCGGACCGAACCCTGATAGGGCAAGGCCCCCGACAGCGCCGCCAGCAGCGTGGATTTCCCCGACCCGTTCGGCCCGATCAGCACCGTCACGGCACCGGGCTGCAGCGTCAGGCTTACCTCGTGCAGCACCGTTCTGGCCCCGCGCCGGACGCTCAGGCCATCAATCTCAAACGTCACGCGGGCCTCCGCAGCAGGATTTGCAGGAACACCGGCGTCCCGACCAGGGCAGTCAGAATGCCGATGGGCAATTCGGCCGGGGCGGTCAGGGTGCGGGCCAGCACATCGGCCAGAACCACCAGCGCGCCGCCCAGAATGGCCGACAATGGCAGCACGACCCGGTGGTCCGGCCCCAGCGCCAGCCGCACCAGATGCGGCACCACAACGCCGACAAAGCCGATTCCCCCGGCAAGGGCCACGGCACTGCCGGTGGCAAGCGCCGTCATCAGGATCGCGGTCTGCTTCAACCGCTCGACCCGGTGGCCCATGTGAAAGGCCGCCGTCTCGCCCAAGGACAGCGCGTTCAACCCCGCCGCAAGGCGCGGAGCCAACAACATCACCGGCAGGATCGTTAGAACCGCCAGCGCAACCTTTTGCCGGGTGGCGCCGCCCAGCGAACCCATTGACCAATAGGACAGGTCACGAAGCTGGGTGTCGTTCGCCATGGTGATCAGCAAGCCGGTGATCGCGCCGACCAGCGCCGACAGGGCAACCCCGGCCAGCAATAGCCGCGCGATGTCGGTCTGCCCGCCGCGTTGCGCGATGCGTGTCAGCAGGGCAACCGCGCCCCAGCCGCCAAAGAAGGCCGCGACCATCACGACCCACTGCCCTGCCCCGCCCAAAAGGATGCCGATCACCGCGCCAAGCGCGGCACCGGGGCTGACCCCGATCACACCCGGATCGGCCAGCGGGTTGCGGAACAGCGCCTGCATCAGCACCCCGGAAACCGCAAGGCCGCCCCCGACCAGCAGGCCCAGAAAAAGCCGTGGCAGGCGAATGTCCCACAGGACGATACGCTCCTGCGCGGTCAGCCCGCCATGCACCGCCCCGGCCCGACGCAG
>APMI01009106.1_pt1 | contig 19421 bp, 17 predicted proteins | sample 667938 | NCBI WGS metagenome assembly APMI01 (sample SAMN01084076, study PRJNA167559) | wastewater metagenome | biome: Wastewater | place: Denmark: Ejby Moelle, Odense | collected 2011-11-28 | reverse complement strand
TATCGATATGTTACGAATATCGTTCACACGAGACATAATTCACCGCATAAAACACAAAAAGGAGCTAACGGCAAAACTACTAGTAACACACCTCAGAATTGATCCCTTAAGTTTTTTATATATTCCATTAAATATTATAAAAATAATAAAAAACAGGGGTTAGCCAAGGAGATTTCAAACTACTTCTTTTCAAAAACAACCACATATATTTCTCGAGAAAGCTCCGGTTCGTTGCCAGACAACATAGACAAGAGCTTGGAAAAAAGCTTTAGCCTAGGTGATCCAGCCACTAGGCTTGAATCGTCTCCAAATGAGCCTTTCCAAATCGACCTAAATCCTGCCTCTATAAACGCTTTATCGATTTGCCATTGCGTGAGAGGTGTAATGTGGCCCTGTGATTCGTAATCAAGATCACTAAACCATAAGAAATTACCTGAACGAATGAATGACGCTTGGGATGCTGCGTTATTCAAATTTGGAGTAGATACAATCAGCCGCCCCCCTGTATCAAGCAATTTGAAACACTCTCGAGCAAAATGCCTCGGATTTTCCAGATGCTCAATAATTTCAGACGCAACAATTGCCTGAAATCTCGCAGGATACTGGTCTGAAAAGTTGCTATTCAAATCCGATTGAACAAACGGTATAGAGTCCAATTTAAAATTTTCTGATACATAATCGGTAGCAGTTACGCTGAATCCAAGGTCAGCCATACGCAGACTCATCGCGCCAGACCCAGCCGCAAGGTCAAGTATTTTTGCACGCGAAGAAAATAATTCAATCACCTTGCCTGCAAGAAAATCATGTAGGCCGGGCAATGCATGGATTCTAAGACCTTTATAGGCATTATTGTTAACACGGGATATCGCCGCATTTCGATAGCTATCAACAATAATTGTTGCTTTGTCATTTTCCATAATTTATCCTATCAAATAACAAATATACGCATCAATGTTTTTTAAGAAATCCGACGACGATTAACTATCTAATTAAACAAAACACCCAACAACCTTCAATCGAATCTTATATAAAATTAATGCAATAATTAACACCAGAAAAATAGATAAAAAATACGAAGCAAACAAAGAAAATTCATGTAACCAAAAAAATAGGTATGTATGTATAAAATATATTTCCAAAAGACACGGTGCAAAGCATCGCATACTCCATGTGGAAATACCTTCCATCGAAGTGCTTAACAAAACATAAACAACAAACACTGATATAAAAACAAGAAATAGGTTATTGAACGCCTTGACATCAAATAAATTCAACAAAATAAACAGTGGTAGAAATATAACCAAGCCGGCCCACGCATATAACTTGCTCAGCACCCAATTTAATCTGCTAACAAACACACCAAAGCAAAATCCAAAAATAGTGAACCAAAGTGCATAAGGTGGCGACGCGTATATGTGGCCAAATAAGCACACAACCGCACTGATAAATATGAACAAATACGCACGAATTGGATTCGCACATGCCATATTAAGTATTGGATAGATAAAATAAAAAATCAGCAACACCGTAAAAAACCAGAGTCCGTTCCCAAATGGGCTTTGGTTATGAACGCCCAACCAATCAAGGATTCCGCTCATACCAAGTAGCGCTAGCGCTGAATGTATGCTTATCAAACCTGGCTTTTTCTCAATAACAAACAAAATAAACAAGAATAAATCGATAATAATAACTGCCGGAAAAAGGCGAAGTAATTTATTTCGCCAAAACGACCTTAAATCTATTCTTCCTTTATTCCGTATGCCGGTAAAATATCCTGATGAAAATGCAAATATGAAAAGCCCAACTGAGACGGGCACCCAAAGGATTGTTCCCTCAAAATAATGCCCTGTAACCACCATCAAGATCGATAAAAACTTGGCGATGGAAAAATTGTCGCTAATCTGCTTTTCGTTCAGTACTGAACAATCGTGGTTACAGTTCATAACTGTCATTTTTCAACGTCCTTGCTCATGTCCTCGTAACCACTGTTCCAGCATCATCGATATCCAGATCATTTCACCGTAGTAACCGGGGTGCTCGTATAGGTGGCGGCTAAACAAGCCGTCGACAAATTCTGCCCGGAGTATCTTGCGGTCAACCAAGCCGCGGACCGAATCTTCCGCCAGGGCCTTGAGTGCATTATTTTTGGCTGTCCAGACGCCAAACGGTAATCCAAAACCCTGCTTTTTCTTGGTGAGAATTTCGTCGGGAAGAAAGCCGCGTAGGGCTTCCTTGAAGAACCAGCGCAGTTTCAGCCCTTTTAGCTTGCAGTCCACGGGAAGGCGCATAGAAAATTCCAGCAAACGTTCGTCCAGCATGGGAAAGCCAACTTCTATTTCGGCCAGTTGTGTAGTGCCGAGCACCTTGGGGAGATCGCATTCGGCCAGCGTATAACGCCAGTCAAAGGCAAGCTGGCGATTGGTGGGCGATTGGGTGATGGCTTCGTTCCAGATGGCGCGTTGCTGCTTGATGGGCGCTTGCAGGTCGATTGCGCCGATAAAGTCGCTGGCAAATATCTCATTGATGCCTAGGCGGTAGAGCATGTTGTATTTTTGTTCCCGGTCGGGCATCGGTTCCTTCGCCTGCTCAATATAGCTGGCGCCTTTTCTGGCCAGCGGCAGACGGCCCAGAGGAGTCTTCAGGAGTAGCGGTTCGAGTAACCCATTGCGTACGATGCCCGGCACGCCGTCGTAGAATCCAAACACTTTTTGTTTGGCATAGCGGGTATTGCCACCGAACAGTTCGTCACCGCCATCGCCGGCCAGTATCTTGGTCACACCATCTTCACGGGCCATCTTGGCGCAGTAGAAGGCTGGCAGTGCCGACGAATTGCCAAATGGCTGGTCGTAATGTTGGGCAACCGCCGGGATGCTTCGTAGCAGGTCGTCGGGGGTCACGTAGTATTCGTGGTGTTCGGTCTTGAAATGGCGCGAGGCAATGCGCGCATATGCCATTTCATCGTAGCCTTCCGCTTCGAAGCCAATTGAATAGGTGGCGGCTTGCTTATCAGATACTTCACCGATCATGCCGGCCACGGTCGAGCTGTCTGTCCCGCCGCTCAGGAAGCAGCCTGGCTTACCGCCATCAAGTTGCGCTGCGACAGCACCACGCAGCAACTGTCTGAATTCTGTGCGAAGCTCGCCAAACGAGGAACCAGTAGATTCGATAAATTCTGGAACCCAATAGGGCCGAACCTGAATTACGCCGTGCTCGAACACAGCACAGTGGCCGGGTGGCAGACGATAGATGCCCTTGAAGATGGTGCGGGGCGATGGAATGACGTGAAAATAAAGGTAATCGAAGATTGCCTGCGGGTCGATTTCGGTGCGTACGTCGGCCAGTTCATCGGCTCGTTCGGCAAAGTGCAGCGTCTGGTCAACAATGCGATAGCACAGGCTGCGGATGGCAAATCGGTCTACGGCCAAATACCCCCTACCGCCTGCATCGATGAATCCGACAGCAAAGTCGCCAGTTACCTCCCTGACCGACTCCGGGCCGCCTTGGGCGATCAGCTGCTGCCATGCAGCCGCGTCACCTTCGCGACCAGCCGGAGCAGAGAGTGCTGGGCCGGGGAATTTCGGGCTACCGGCCACCAGGGTTTTACAGCATCTGTTCATGTTTTAAGTCCCCTTGGCTTACTCTGATCCCGGATGAAATTATCATAAGAAAATCGTAAATATTTGCAAATCTCCGCACAAGGCTCTGTCGCAGGATGCAACGGTCAACCGGAAAAAACCGGTAAAAATTAAAAGATGAGGCAAAGGACACCGCGTTTATTCCGTTGAGGCATCGGACAACGGCTGCGCCTCCTGCCTTTTCTGTCGGCGCCATTGCGCTAGGCGCTTGATGATCGGCCAGCGGTAAGTCGTCAAATGGAAAAGCGTTCGCTTGTTGTCTGTCAATTTGGTATGCCAATCCATCAGTCGCCCATAATATTCAAGGCGCTGAATCTTGCCTTCGCCAAAGAATTCGGTGAGTTCATCCTGGCGCAGCAGGAATGCCGGAGAATAGGTCGAAGGAATCGATTCGTCATAGGTCGTTTTAAGGACGATTAAGACCCCGGCGCGAAGCAGACAAAGATTCATCGCAATGACCTTTTCGTTAAATAAATATTCATAAACGATCGCTTCGTTTCGCGCCGCGGCACTTTCAAATATTCCCCGGTAGAAGCGGCCCTGATCGTTGTTGGGATGAATCGCCGTACCCTGCCCCGACTTCCATCCGATACTTTCAATCGTGCCGTAGCTCTCGATCGCCCCGGCCATGTCGGCCACGGCGGTATATTCCTTCATTTGAGCCTCGATACCTTCCGAGGCCAGCTTGTTACGTTGCTTGCGCATGTTCTGGCGCAGATTCTTACCACGCGCTGCCCAGTACTCGTCGAAGCTCCCGGTGATGTCTATCCAGCCGGTATCAATGTAATCAATGCTTTCGCTATCGGCCGTGTCGGCTTCCCGTGGGCTCAGGCGAGGGTCGAGCTGGGTGAGTGAAACAGCAAGGCTGAAACCCAGCGGCCCGCGACACAGGCTCCTCGATATCTCAACCGGCGACAGGTTACTTTCCGAAACCCAGGCGCCCAGCGGAATTTGTGACGGCTGGAAGGTGATCCAGCGAAACCTGCCCTCGCGTAGCAGGACCAGCATTGCAACAATCTTGCTGCCCTGCCGCCCAATCAACAGGCGCTCACAACCTGTACCAAAGACCTCCAGTGCCATGGAAATCACTTTGGCATCGAGAAATGGCAATCCTTCGCGCTCGGCATTTAGCCGGTCCCATGCTTCAGATAGCGCCGCATCATCCCGGAGCGCATTGGCCGGGCAGTCTTGCCATTCGATAGCGGTTGGAATCATTGCTTGCTCCATAGTTTTAAAAAAGCCGAGGAATTAAAGCAGGCTTTTGATTTCATTTGAAATTTCAACAACGTCGCTGGCTTGAAGGGTTTGATGACAGAGAAGTTGCAACACCTGCCTGCTCCAGGCTGCACCGGTATCGTCCCGGATATCGGGCGTTCCCGGCCAAATTCGGTCCCAGCGAAAAACGGGGAGTTGTCTGGCACGAATTTCGGCATAGATCCGGTCGCAATCCTCAACCCACAGCGGGAATACATAAGGTACGGCATGCTCGGGGAGCGCCGGGCGTAATGGGCTGGCCAGGCTGCTGGACTGGAAGGCCGCGAGATAGGTGGCAAAATTCTGTCGCCTTTGGGCGATGTTTCGCCCCTTCGGGAGTTGCCGGCTCAGCAGGCTGGAAATCCAGAGGGGCGCTTGGTCGATTCTGCCCATGTCACATTGCCGCATCATGTCCTCAGCTGCCGATGCCGGCTCAACGAAGGTGCTGCCGAAAACGTGCCTACGGGAGTTCTTTAGATCGAACATAACACGCAGAGGCAGGTCAATTGGCCTGAAACAGGCATGCCTGGCAGACAGTTCCAGCACATCCACCAACCCTTTGAATTGCTGCGATAACGTTCTTGGCTGAAAATCGACAGGCTTTATTTCACGACGAGCCGAGGCGAGCAACCCTGCCTCTGGCACGGGCAGGAATTTGGAAAAGCTGGCCGTCGCGAAATCGCCCCAGCTCCCGACCGCTTGCTCCCCGGCATAGCCGAAAAGACAGTGCGCACAATCTTCAATTAGCGCAATCCGATGCTGGTCGCACCAGGTTCGAACGGCAGACAGTGATTGAGGCAGGCCGAAGTAATGCGCGACAATAATAGCCCTGGCCCGGGCCAAGGTGCTTTCGCCAATGGCACTAAGAAAGGGCAAGCCATCGTCGCCAAGTGGATAGAACTCCACCTTCAGTCCAGCCAGAAGCGCTGGTGCGACCATGGTCGGACAATGGTAGGTTGGGACCAGCACCGTAGCCCCGGCCGGTAAACACAGTTGCAGCAAGGCTTGGTAGAGGGCCGCCCGACCGCTGGTGGTGATTACCCGATTGGGCAAATCGGCCACACATGGGGTGTCGACTGAACCGATCGAAGCAAAACTGTTCCAATCAAGAATGGGGGCGCGCGGAAAAGTCCGCTCGTTGGATGCCAATTCAGTCCGCCCCGAAAAATACAGCGTGCCTAGCCTGGGATTGATCGGCGAATAGGCCAGACTTCGAGCCTTGCTGGAAAAGACACGGCATGAATTTGTGCTGCCGCTCAATTGCCGGTGGGCGTAGGGGTAACTGCCGGCATCTCGGCACTTTCATCCGGCCCGGAGTTCGGCTGTGAGGAAACCTTGGGGGGTGGCTCCGACCACTTGCCGATTTTCTTCAGGCGATCCCGCAATCCGGGCAACGGAAATCCCATCTGGTAGGCTCGATGCGCGTAGCTCAACGCTTTGTCATACTGCTTCATATCCAGATAAATCAGGCCCATGTTGTAGTAGAGGTTGGCATTTTCCTCGCCCAAAGCTACGACTTCGTCGAGGTATTTCAGTGCATCGAAGCCGCGCCCGTTCTTGGCCAGGTAATTGGCATAGATCATTTTGACCGTGCCATCGTCTGGCTGAAACTTGCTGGCCCGATATAAGTAGCATTCAACAGAATAATGAGCACCTTGAGGCTTTGATTGATGTAGTTTTTCGCCAAGGCGAACCATCGCCATCAGTGCCCGGTGATGGTTAGGAAAGGCGCGCAGGGTGTAATCGATGTCACCTCCCAGAGCCCCCGTGTTCCCCCGGATCAAATTGACCACATCAGGAGTCAGGTGCGCCCCCTCGACAATGTCAAGCTTGTCCTTGTCTGAACGGTAATCGAATGGTCCATACCCATTTTTCAGGGGGCCACAGGTAAAGTCGCTGACTTCGGCAAACACCGACTGAGTTGGAAATAGCAGTAGCCAGAGAACAAGCACGTGCCCCAGCACCATCATTCGTCGATTCATTTTGCCATCCTCATCCAGCCGAAAACCCGGCCCTTGATATTCAACAAATCCAGCAAGTAAGATTCAGCGCCTTCCGGGCAAGCTGATGCTCGCCACAGAACAAGTACGGTCAACACGTAGACGGTTGCGCCAGCGGACACCAGCATGACAAACTGTTCGAAATGGCCGAAAGATGTCAAGTGGGAAAGCGCAAGCAGCAGCAGCGCCATGATGCCCGTTGCCAATATCGGTCGCCAGGTGTGGCGAAATAGATCGACCAGCCGGATCGATTTGACATAGTTCAGAACAAGAGCAATAAACAGGATAAAACCGAAGGCAGTGGTCGCCAGCCGTATATTGGCGATACCTTGCACACCGACATCGGGAAAGGCCAGCAGCGCTAAACAAGCCAGCAGGGCCAGTTGAATCCAGGCCAGCACGGCCTGGAACCATACCTTGCCCAATGCCAGCAACACATAGCTACTGCTATGGCCCATGGCGGTGAAGGTGCTGATCAGGGCGAGCGTTTGTACCAACGGGATCGCCTGCAACCATTGATCGCCGAGCAACAGCGGCACCGCCTCTTTGGCAACGAGTGCCAGACCGACACCGGCCGGTAGCGCAAAGAGCGTTTGTATGCCAACTGCCTTGCAAAAGGCCTGCCGCAATTGCTCTGCATCGTGAGCAACCGCAACGAAGAGCGGAAACAACACCCTTCCCAGTGGCGCCAGTAATTCGGTGGTCGGCATGGAGGAAACTTCATCGGCCAGCGAGTAGGCGCCGATGGTTGCTGCATCGGTTCTATGCCCGATCAGGAACTTGTCCAGTTGCATCAGGCCGTAGGTACCGATGTTTCTAACCAGTATCCATTGCGAGAATGACCAGAGTTCGCGCACTCTCTTAAGCGAGAATCTCGGCCGATAGTCATGCAGCCAATAACTCAAGCCGACCCCGGCACAGCGGCCGACCAGCGCGCCGATCACCATCGCCCAATAGGAGCGCAACAGGATCACGCAGGTGAGCGTAACAACAAAACCGATGATTCTCCGGAAAAAGAAAAATCGAAAGTCGCGGCCGAATTCCATGTTTTTCTGAAATGCAACGATCCCGATATTTTCAAAAGCCCCGAGCAGCACCGAAAACGCCATTACTCGCACGACTTCCAAGACGCGCGGATCGTGGAAAGATTCCGCAGCATAGGGCGCAGCCAGCCAGATCGTGCATGCCACCACGGCACCCTGGATCAAGCCCAGCGTCCATGCCGTATCGAATTCGTCACGCCCGGCGTTCCGATTTTGAATCAGCGCCGAACCAACCCCCAACCCGAGTAAGGTATCGACCAGGCCGACCACAATGGAGGCCATGGCGATAATCCCGAAATCGGCCGGCACCAGAAGGCGGGCTAGGATCAGCGTGCTAACCAGGCCGATCAGACGATCGGTCCAGCGCATGGCGACCACGATGACCGCACCGCGCGCAGGGGAAACCGCCCGCGTCGGCAGCTTGGAGATACTCATGCCAACGATCCTGCGGTCAACCGGAAACGACGGTGAAATTTCAAATTGAAGGGATCAATGGTCTTGAACAGTTGTCCGGCCATATCATGGCTACCGAGGTGATCGATTATCATTGCCCACACAGTTTGTTCAACCGACTGGCCAGCACCGCTGTCCGGCCGACCCGCGACGCCGCCTCCACAGCGGCAGTCGACGGTGCTTTGCTCGCCATATGCCCCGGCGTCACGAAGCCGCGTAACGCAGCATGGATCTCTTCAACGCTGGCGAGATCGGCAATCGGCCCGCAACCAGCGTTGCGCAACAAATTTGCGGTGTCGCCTGCATGATCCGCCAGGCCGAGGATGGGCTTGCCGGCACGCAGGTATTCGTAAATCTTGGCCGGAATCTGATCGTTACAATTGGCCGCCTGCATGACCAACAGCCCGTCGGCCCGGAGCATTTCCCCGAGCGCATCAAGGTAGCCAACCGGCGGCAGGGTTTCGATAAAAGATTCAACTTGGTTCGCCCTGGCCAACTCGTGCAACAAATCATCATGCACCGACGCCCGGAAACGGATTTTCAACTTACCCTCTGCCGATGGATGGCTTTGTTTCAAGCGGGCCAGTGCTTCAAAGAGCTGAGTCGGATCGCGCTCGGAAGGATAAATAATGCCGCTATGCAAAAAGGTGAAGGCGCCGGGATTAAGCGGCTCCCTAGTGGCCCCCAATCTTGCCTCAGCCCTCTGGAAGCTTGGCTCATCGTAGCCATTTTCCAGGACATCGATCTTGTCGGCGAAGGCAGGATAGCGCTGCCGATAAACGCGGGCGGCGCCTGGCGTGGTAAATAAGTTGACGCTGGCGTTCTGAATGGCTTCCTGTTCGATGTCGACAAACTGCCGATGGGTCACGGGGTCGGCCGGGTAACCGTCCTGGGCCATCGGGTCACGAAAATCCGCCACCCAGGGCAGCCCGGAACGACGATGCAGCGCCGCGCCAATGACATGCGCTGTGGCAATCGGATAGGTCGACCAAATGGCATCCGGCTTGTATTTTTCAATCAGTCGCATGCCTTCACGAATGCCGGCGAACTTCCAGCTAATCCAGCGATCTGGGCGCGCCATGGCCGCCACGTAACGCCCGCCAATCGACAAATGCCGCGCTGTATCTAGCGCAAACGGACGACTGACCACCGTTTCCTGCGAAATATCGGCCATCATGTCATCACTGGTTCGCTCGTAAGCCCGAGGGTCGGCGGAAAGTACAATGGGTTCCCAGCCAAACCGGGGCAAATGCTGGACGAAACGCAAGGTGCGTTGAATTCCACTGCTGCCTGCCAGAGGTGGAAAGTGATAGGCAATCATTAACACGCGCTTCATTGGCGTACTTTCGTATCCAGCCATTGCCGGGTGAGTTCCTCAATTTGCACCTGCACCGCAGCCGAGGAATAGGTAAATACCCTTGAACACCGTGTGCGACGCGGGAATCTTGTGAAAGCAGAGGCAGTCGCAGAGTGTCCGTGGATCGGTTTAGCATCCATAGCCATTGGGCTCTGAGATAGCGATTGAGAAATCCCCCTGAATGCTATTGGATGCTTTGATCTCGTGGTTTCTGAAGGCTTTGAACCATGCATTAAGCTCGCCTTGCTCTGCAGCATTCACTTTCAAAGTATTGCTATCAATTCTCGGGAGCCCAGTGCAAAAAGATAACTGTTGTCCGGCGAAGGAGTGGGCGGAAAGAATCGTCATAAGCCTGCTGTGAATTGGAAGAAAGGAGATTTATACCAAACAATGGTATGAGAGCAGATCAATAGCATTTAATTTTGTCTCAAAGTTTGACTCTACCTCCGCAATCAAGAAATCGGACGGCATTATTTCACGCTACAGGTGAGCATTCCTAGGCATTCTGCTAAAAGCCCCCTGAGACAACGCATACAGATTCAGCAGGTAGTATAGAAAAGCCAGCCTTGGCACATCTGTCAGGCTATCAAACATACCTACTACTAGGAATCCTATGATTGAGGCAGTCAAGTATGGGGCCAACTCATGATGTCGTGCAGCACCTAAATTTACCCGCCACAACGCTGCTACGGTTAACAGCAAAAAAAATGCAAATCCGGCCACCCCCTGATCAAAAATTATATTTACGAAGATATTCTTCGCATGCCAAGGTAGGTGGTCGCGGTCGCTGCTGAAGAACCAGTGCTGCATTTCATGAGCGAAACCGTTGTTTTCCAGTATGTTTCGACCTCCAAAGGTGGTTAGCTGTATGTCGTCAACATCAGCAGTTCCGCTCTGAGTGCCAATGCCCAACGAAAACATTTTAAATCTTGGGACGTACCAGGGACTACCACTTAAAAATGGGCCGGCCAGACGAATATGTGCGTGCTGCCAGATGCCGGCAGATCCCTTGATTGATACGTTTCCAATTGCGCAGTCGGCGGGATAGAGCAAATGCTTTTCGCAGACTTCTACGTGGATCGCCACATCGGCCTTGGTTCTAACTTTGAGATCAAGCTCAAACGGCCCCTTCGAACTCAGCGGCAATCGCTGCGAAATCCGCAGGATGTCTCCAAAACTCATGGGGTGTTTCGGGCCAACCAAGGAAAGCCAGGCATTTTCGCCTTCTTGATTGATTTGATAGGTACCAGGGAATGCGCCCGTCGGGATGGCAAAGAAATAGTTAGCCGGAAACCTGCCCAAACCTTTGCCGAAAGCCAGATCCCATGGCGTTTGGAGCATGGTAATTGTTTGTGTCCAATGCGATTGTCGCCCCTCAAAGTCCTTGCCGGATGTTGAGAAACGCTCCCCCATGTAGTCTCCGCCAACAAATACAGCGACCACACCACAAACTGCAACTGCTGCTGTTATCAAGCTACCTTGCCAACGTCGATCATTCGGCCAAAGCGCTTTTCTGGAAAATGTACCCCAAAGCGAGACAATAAGCAGCATAGCCAGTGCGCCACCCATCCCCCTCAAAGCTTCTTTGCCCCCCCAGTAATCTGCAACATTGCCAGCGGCAAGGAACAAAGCAAAATAAGTGGCCGCACAGACAAATTCTCCGCCCCGCACTTTGCGCCTTTCTTGCCAATATATTGAGGAAAACGTTGCTCCCAATAGGAGCGTGTAGAGGATATAGGGGCCTTTTGGTAAAAAACCCGCGGCAGCAATCAAGAGTATCCCTGACAACAGGCCTGCTGTACTACCGGTAAGAAACAGAGCCAAGGGCATTCCCCTCAGCACAAAGGGCATTGATAACGACACAGCAACAAGCCCCAAGAGCGCCAACATTCCGCGGTAGCCTCCTGCAGGGAAAACGAGTGCCCCCATCGCTCCCAATAAGAAAAGCGCCAGCATCCAGCGAAACAATCCCCAAATCGGGGTGTTGAAATCTTTTTTAGCTGGTTTTGAATGTTTTCGGGTTTGCCATGCCAGCAAAGGTAGGGAAACAATCAGCGCCATATAGACGCCGCGTGAAAAAGTGGTGAGAGAGGCATATAAGGCCAACCCGACTAGGCATAGTGAAATCGCAAATTGCGCGTTTCCTCGCGAATTTCGAAGTACCCAGATGGAAAAGGGGATGGTCAGCAGTAACCACCCATCCAGGGCAGCACCACCAACGTGCATTTCCCAAAATAGTGCGGTCGACCGGTAATCACTTGAAAAATTGAGCAGGCCGGTAAAGGCCAGACGCTCCCATAACGCTGCCAGCGAGGCGGTACCGAGTCCAATCGCGATACCCGTGGCCAATTTTTGGCTGGTATTATTCGCTGGGTTGTCCTGTAGCCGTGCCAATAAAGGGATAAGCAGCAGCGCCAAGAAAAAGCTCTTGCCGATTCGTATGCTGTTCATCGGACCGTCATAGCCTTGAAACCACCCAAAGACGAAACCGCCCGCGTCAGCAAAGCCACGAAACATTGAAATCAGTATTGATGCTGACATCAAGGTAGACAATATGAGAAACAGCAAGGGTGTACGGTTGGTAGAAGGCTGCTTGCCTCTCAACGCGAATCTGGCGTATCCCCCAGCCGCTGTGGCGAAAACCAGTAAATCCAGTTCCTCAAAACTTAACCAGCCTGTCCACGGTGCGAATCCGATGATCGGCACAATCGCGGGAATAATAACGGGGAAGAGACTCAGCCGATAACAAGCAAGCAGTGCGCAGAGAAGGAAACAAATTGGTGCGATGAACTGACCTATCGGGTAGTTCAAAGCCAAAATACTGCCACCGATGAATGCAGCAAGCGCCAGCAGCAGGTTTATGGAACGGCCTAACACTTTTTCACCTTGATAAAGCCAAGAATAAGCCTAGCGACAAGCACACCAACTTCGCAAACTGTCATTTTGCATATTTCATCTCACCCACTGAAGTTTCAATCCAGCCAATCGTGGTCACTTCAACCGACTGACGCCACTCTGCAGAAGAAAACGTATGGTCCGCCCCTGCAATATCAACTCTTCTTAGGCTACTGCTTTCAAGAACTGTGGCCCCTACTGGATCGTTCCAAATCGATTCAAGGAACTCCTTGGCAGTGAAATCATCACCACTTAGGATCAGCAGAACTTGCCCCTGAAATTCCTTTAACGCACGCATCATTCGTTTCTGGAATGGGAGTATTACACCAACATTTGTTGAATCAGTAGTCAGCCGCGCACGCATAAAGCTCGTTATAAGACCGCCCAAAGCCTGGCCAACGCCGAGTTTTCCAGTTAGTACTTTGCGCCAGAATTCAACCTGCAACAGACGCTGACCGTAGTAATGCTTAATGTGTGTCCTGGCGAGGGTCGCATCTGAGCGCACCCAAGGGTTAAGCAGGACAATCCCTGCAATCCGCGAATCATGCGTTGCATCCAAATAGAGGAGGCTTGCCGATGCGGCATCACACAACCCCCAAAGAACCACATTAACTACGTTCGGACACTTTTCTTGAAAGGCTTCAATCGCGGCTGAGATGCTCTTATTCGATGTTTCGAAATTTTCCAATACCCCAGTGCTATCACCCATGCCAGAGTGATCAAATCGCATTGCGGGGTAACCGGCAATTGCCAGGGCGCGGGAAAGCAACAGAAATTGCCGATGGCTACCAACCCGATATTGTGGCCCGCCGACGACTATGAGGACCCCAGTTTTACTAGGCAGCTCCGGCAAGGCGATAATGCCAAGCAACTCATCTCCAGCACAGGGAAAGACGATGGCCAGTTCGCTAAAATTCATACCCATGATGCTAGCGCAGCCCGGGTGGCTGCGATGAGTTCCGGCGCGTCTTCGATTTCGCTGGTCTGCCAGAAGGCGGGGCCGCGAACTACCCTGGCATGAACCGCAAACCCCACCGCCTGCCAGTATTCGATTCGTTTCTGTGAGACAGGGGCAAGCGTCGCCTCGTCGCGCAACGATGTCTCAAGCCAGATGACCTGCCCATCCCCACCGGCCGGTGGTTCAAGTTCGGCGGCTTCCAGGCCTTCAGCCAGGGAGGGAGAGACCGTGTAGCCAGCGATTTCAACAGATTGGCCAGCAGCGAGTTGACGGCGCAGCTGTTCGGTGATGCCCTTGGCCTGCCCGGAGGCCAGTTCGCCTGCCATTTTCAAGCGCATGAACTGTTGCCAGTGCTGCTTGCCCGAAATAACCGGTTGCCAGAAGATGATATTTGCCCGTTCAGGCAGGTTGACCGCAGCACTGGCTGCCACCAGACATCCAGCTCGCAGGCCCCAGAGCGTCAGTGGTGCCCGGGTTTGCGTGCGCAGCCAACGATAGGCCAGCAGGACATCTTCTTGCCAGGCTGACCAGGTTGCATCAGAAAAATCTCCGGCGCTATCGCCGCAGCCGAGCAAATCGATCTGTAATACGGCGAACCCGGCCTCGGCCATGGCGCGCGATTGAAGCGCGGCCATGCGGCGTGCCTTGTTCATTTCCTCGGCAAACGGGTGCAGATAAATGATCGCACCACGCGCCACGTCCTTGGGGGGGTGATAGAGGCAAAAACGTTGCCCACTTTCGCCAGAAAGAAAAAAGGACTGCACAACTAACACCGGTTTAACCTGTCAGCTTGCCTTCGACGAATTCGATCAATGAGCCGACCGTCGCAAAAGTGCTTCCTTCAATTTCATCGTCGTCAACCATGAAACCGAAACGCTCCTCTAGACCCGTGATCAAGGCGACAACGGCCATCGAATCTAGCTCGGGAATTGCCCCTAGAAGAGGCGTACTCGCAGAAAACTCTGCAGAACGCCCTTTCAAACTGAGAATTTCGTCCAAAAGGGACAGCACTTCCTTTTCGGTATTCAAGCCTTGCTCCTACGACAATACAAAGGGAATCGGCATTATAGGGGGAGAATGCCAATTCGGCTGTGAGATACTCCACACTGTCATACCTTGTCTTATGCCAGAGTTACCATCCATGCAAAACTCCACCCTTCTACCTGAATTAATTTTATTTGCAGCCGAGCGCGATGCAGCAGCCCCCGCGCTAACTCTTGGCAATACAACGCTAAATTATGGTGAATTGCACAACGCAGTCACACGTTTTGCCAACGGGTTACTCAACTTTGGCCTTCAACGTGGCGAGCGCGTCGCCATCTACCTTGAAAAACGCTTTGAGACTGTAATTGCTAGTTTCGGCACCCCCGCAGCGGGCGGAGTTTTCGTGCCGTTGAATCCGTTATTGAAAGCGGAGCAGGTTGGCTACATTCTGCGTGACTGCAATGTCCGAATGCTCGTTACGTCGCCGGAACGCATAGCTCTGCTAAAGGATACGCTGCCTGCATGTCACGATCTTCGGCATATTGTAGTGCTTGATTCTGTTGACTCGCCCATCACAATCAACGGTCTGACTACGATTCGCTGGAGCAATCTGCTCGATGCGCCACCTGCAATAGGACATCGTGTAATTGACACCGATATGCTGGGCATTCTGTATACCTCGGGCAGCACCGGCAAGCCCAAGGGGGTCGTGCTCTCGCATCGAAACATGGTTGCCGGTGCAAAAAGCGTGGCTAGCTACCTTGAGAATCGACCAGATGACACGCTGTTGGCCGCCCTGCCCCTGTCTTTCGACGCCGGCTTCAGCCAACTGACGACAGCCTTTCATGCTGGCGCACGCGTTGTCCTGCTGAACTTTCTACTTCCCAGAGATGTGCTCAAGGCAATCGAGCGCGAGAAAGTGACCGGCCTGACTGCCGTTCCACCATTGTATATCCAACTCACGCAGTTAAACTGGCCCGAGAGCATCACGGAGCATTTGCGTTACTTCGCCAACACTGGTGGCCGTATGCCTCGCGAAACGCTGGAAGCGCTACGTCGGCATCTGCCAAGAACCAAACCATTCCTGATGTACGGGCTGACAGAGGCGTTCCGCTCGACATTTCTACCGCCTGAAGAGGTCGACCGCAGGCCGGACTCGATAGGCAAGGCAATTCCGAATGCCGAAATTCTCGTGCTGCGCGAAGATGGCTCTCCCTGTGGTCCGAACGAGCCTGGCGAATTGGTGCACCGTGGCGCCTTGGTCGGCATGGGTTACTGGAACGATCCAGAAAAAACAGCCGAACGCTACAAACCCCTGCCCGTTCATGCCCCTGGGCGCGAAGCGGGATTGGTTCTACCAGAAATCGCCGTATTCTCGGGCGACACTGTTCGCATGGATGAAGAAGGTTTCCTGTATTTCATTGGCCGCCGCGACGAAATGATGAAGACATCCGGTTACCGGGTCAGCCCGACCGAGGTCGAAGAAGTTCTTTACGCAACTAAACTGGTCGGTGAATGCGTTGCCTTTGGCGTGGACGACGACCGCCTTGGCCATGCCATTCAAGTGATTGCAACACCGCCTGAGGGCAGTCACCTTGACCCCAATGCCCTGCTCGCTGAATGCCGAGTCCGCATGCCCGCCTACATGGTGCCCAGCGGCATCGAGGTTCGCGAAGGACCCTTGCCTCGCAATCCAAATGGCAAGATTGACCGAAAAACGCTGTCGACCGCGTGGATCGAACAGAGAAATCAGTAACCAGCCTCAATTCGCAAGCACCCAGAATGACAATTTCAATGCCAAATACACCCACGCATACGACGATGAATCAGTTTGCATCAATCGACAATCAGTTGCTAATCGGTGGACTGCCCATCTCTCGGTTAGCAGAGCGAGTTGGGCAAACACCCTTCTATGCCTATGATCGAGACTTGTTACGTTCACGTGTCGCTGAACTGCGCGCAGTGTTGCCAGAAAACGTTGAATTGCATTTCGCAATGAAGGCAAACCCGATGCCGGCTGTCGTCGGCTTCATGGCGGGTTTAGTCGACGGGATTGATGTCGCCTCCGCCGGAGAATTGAAGATTGCACTGGACGCTGGCGCCAACCCAAGCGAAATCAGTTTCGCTGGCCCAGGAAAGCGAAATTTCGAACTTAGGCAAGCAGTTGCAGCCGGCGTACTGATCAACATAGAGTCATTCCGCGAAGTCGATATCCTCGCGGAAATTTCTCAGGCCCTTGAACTACCAGCCAGGGTGGCCGTTCGCGTCAATCCTGATTTCGAACTCAAAGGTTCCGGGATGAAGATGGGCGGCGGCCCAAAGCAATTTGGCGTTGATGCAGAGCTGGTTCCTGAACTACTGGCGAGAATCGGCGAGAAAAAGCTGGCATTCGAAGGTTTTCATCTATTTGCCGGCTCACAAAACCTCAAGCCGGAATCAATCTGCGAAGCGCAGCAAAAGTCATATGATCTGGCACTGGCGCTCTCCCGCCACGCCCCCTCTCCGGTACGCTTCTTGAACCTCGGCGGCGGATTTGGCATCCCCTACTTTCCAGGTGAAAAACGACTCGATCTGATGCCGATCGGCGACAACCTGAAACAACTCAGTAATCGGGCAAAAACAGACTTTCCCGAAGCCAGCCTTGTGATTGAACTTGGACGCTATCTTGTGGGAGAAGCCGGAATTTATGTATCCAGAATAGTTGATCGCAAAATTTCACGCGGCCAGACCTTTCTGGTCGTTGACGGCGGACTCAATCACCACCTTTCTGCATCAGGAAACTTCGGGCAGGTCATCCGAAAAAACTACCCAGTCGCGATCGGCAACCGTATGAACTCCGACCACACTGAAATCGCCAGCGTGGTCGGTCCGCTATGCACCCCGCTGGATATTTTGGCTGATCGCATGACCTTGGCGGTATCGGCGCCCGGTGATCTAGTCGTTGTGTATCAATCTGGCGCATACGGAGCCAGCGCTAGCCCACAGCGATTTTTAGGGCACCCCGAGGTCATTGAAGTCCTCGTTTGATCGCTTGAAGGCCTCATTTCCAGTGGCCTTCCCTTGCCAGATGGGAAGCCAAATACTTCACATTAATTCCCCTGAAATTCCAAATTCATACGCTGGGCACCACCAATGCAAATTGGCGCCAGCTATTTTCGACTTTTTGCGTAGATTGCATTCAAATCCATTCAGAGCAAATCGAGCACCGGACGTATTCGGTAAAATAGCGGGAATGCAAATAGCCTAATAACAGCAACCCATAGAGTGTGCTTTCCTAACATTCCGAGATTCTGAACACGAACACAAAATCGGCAATTTAATGCAAAAAAACCAAAGTTACTTTTCGCATATTTTGCAATAAACACCAAACACAAGTACCTTGATTCGCAGTCAACGTGAAATAGTGCACGGGCACAATATGCTTGAGCAAATAAAATAAAATTATGCAAATAGCCACTTGATGCTTTTCCATCAAAAATTCACAATCTGGCTTGGCAGCAAAGCATTTTTGGAGAGCATTAGCACATGATCAGAATGTTTAATCACTGGTTCACTTGGCGAAGCGTGGCCGGGATTCTGTTCGACTTTTCATTTCTGATCGTTAGCCTTTTTATTTCGATGATGTGGATCAACAGCGGCCTTCCGATCAATGTGAAGCAAGTTCTCACGTTTGCGTTTATTTTTGGGCTGGTGATGCTGGCTATAAATACCCTATTAGGCCTATATCAGCGCGTTGTCGGCCGCTCCTCCGCTGAAACACGGGCCCGTGCTGTACTTTCCCTTTATCTGGCCATTCCGGTTGCTTACGGCCTATATGCTCTACTTCCAATTTCTACGGTCAACCGTGATTTGATCCAACTTTCTGCAATGTCAGCAGCTTTCGGTATGCTTGTAACCCGCGTCGGCGCAAGTCACACTACGGCGACCAAAATGTTGCGTCGCCGCATTATGGTGTTTGGTACGGGGCAACAAGCGTTGGCAGTTAAGCAAGCCTTGGATCATTCCGACCCCTCAGCGCAAATCATCGGCTTTTTTCCGGGCAGTAATGAGGACCAGCCTCAAGTATCTCCAAATCTTATTCTCAGTCGAGATAAGTCACTGACCGACACCGCGCGCAATCTGAATATTGATGAAATTGTCGTGGCATTAAGTGAACGCCGCGGTGGCGCCATGCCTCTGCGCGAATTGCTCGACTGCAAACTCCAGGGCGTTCGCGTGCTGGACCTGGCTAGTCATTTTGAGCAAACACTAGGACAGATACGTCTCGACTCCTTGTACGCAGGGTGGCTCATTTTTGGCGACGGCTTCGGTCAAGGTATGGTCCGGACCGTCATCAAGCGACTTTTCGATATCGTTTGTGCCAGTATCCTGATTGCTCTAGCCCTTCCGGTCATGTTTTTGGTCGCAATTCTCATCGTATTTGACGATGGCTTTCCACTACTCTATCGGCAAGAACGTGTGGGACACAATGGTCGCCTCTTCAACGTCATTAAGTTTCGCAGCATGCGGCGTGATGCCGAAAAGGACGGAAAACCAATTTGGGCACAGGCGAAAGATAGTCGTGTAACCCGTCTCGGCCAACTCATCCGCAAGCTTCGTGTCGATGAACTCCCCCAATTATTCAGCGTTTTGAAGGGTGACATGAGTCTGGTTGGCCCTCGTCCGGAACGCCCTTTTTTCGTGGATCAATTGACCAAGGAAATTCCCTTCTACGCTGTACGACACAGTGTAAAACCGGGAGTTACGGGCTGGGCACAGGTCAGATACCATTACGGTGCAACAGTCGAAGACTCGGCTGAAAAGCTTCAGTACGATCTCTATTACGTAAAAAATCACTCCCTG
>APMI01002523.1_pt1 | contig 19422 bp, 16 predicted proteins | sample 667938 | NCBI WGS metagenome assembly APMI01 (sample SAMN01084076, study PRJNA167559) | wastewater metagenome | biome: Wastewater | place: Denmark: Ejby Moelle, Odense | collected 2011-11-28 | reverse complement strand
GGATCGACGCGCCATTGGCCCGCGCATCGCGGTCGATCACCAGCACGCGCCGTCCGCGCCGCGCGGCCGCCAGCGCGTGCGCGAGGCCGACGATCCCCGCACCTACCACGATCACATCATGCATAGCTCGCCTCATGCCTCCTGCGCGCCCGTTGCACGAAGGTCATGGCCGAACAGCATGTCAGAACCGCGACCGCCAGCGATGCGGCATAGGCGCAATCGGTGGTGAAGCGCAGCCAGTCCATGTGTGGGGCAGCGAGGTTGCGCCACACCAGCAGCGCCACGCTGCCGACATAGCCCGAGGCGTCCGCCACGTAGATCAGGAAACCGGCGTTGCCGGCGCGGCCCAGCGCCGCGATCATCCGGTCGAACAGCATGGCGTTGAACGGGGTATAGGCCAGATAGACGCCGGCTCCGGTCACGATCATCCAGGCCAACGGTCCGATCAGTCCCACCTGGAACGCCAGCGTGCCCAGCCCCAGCGCCGCCGCGCCCAGCAGGATCAGGCCGTGCATGGCGATCAGCGCGCGCAGGTTGTCCCGCACCAGCATCAGCGCGCCCAACCCGGCGAGCGCGATCACCGCCACCGGCAATTCGCTTTGCGAGAAGATCGCCGCCGATCCCGAATAGCCGAGCGCATTCCACAGTTCCGCGGCGAAGTTATCGCGGAAATCGCGGAAGGCGGTGAGCAGGATATAGCCGCTGACCAGCAGCGCCATGGTCACGCCGTGATCGCGCATGAACGCCGCTCGGTCGGCCTTGCTCATCGGTACGCGGGCGGTGCGCTCGGCCTCGTCCTCGGGCGAAGGGGGCGGCAACCGTTCCAGCATAAACAGCGCCACCAGCAGCACGGGCACGAACAGCACGCCCGTCGCCGCTGGCATCCAGCGTTCCGTCACGCCGTGCTGCATCAGCAGCGTCGCCACCGACTTGACCATGCCGGAGGACAGGATGAAGCTGGCGCAGAGCATCGCCCCCAGCAGTTCGGACACGCGGCGCCCTTCGACGTAGCTGAACACCAGCCCCCAGATCATGCCCAGCGGCAGTCCGTTGAGGAACAGGCAGGGCAGGCCCCAGACCGGGGGCAGCAGTGCGAAGCCCACCAGCGCCAGCCACGACGCGCCGATCAGCGCGGCGATGGCGCGGGCGCGGCCGGTGCGGCCGAATTCGGCGATGACCTTGATCCCGACCAGCTTGGACACGGCATACCCCATGACCTGCGCGATCAGCAGCGCCGACTTGTAGTCCAGCCCCAGCGGATGCAGCCCGACATCGTCGAAGGTCGCCGCCGCGATCGGCTTGCGGAAGGCGTACATCGCGAAATAGGCGCTGAACGCGGCCAGTCCGCCCAGCAGCAGCATGGGCCAATCCGTGGCACGCGCGCTGGCCGCGCTATCGGAGGGGGATGGATTCGCGGGAATCATGCATCTGGTATGGACCAGATGTGAGGCAGTAAGGTGACACCTCGCCGTCAGCGATGGCCGCGCGTTTTCGTTCCGATGCTGGAGGTCCACGGGTGTCGGCGAGCGCTGGAAGTGGGTTTTTGATATGCATTAATGACAGGGGGGCGTCGCAAGGTTATGCGCGCCGGCGATGACCCTCGTGCGTTCCTTCCTGATGCGGCACCGCGCCTTCGCCATTGCGCTGGTCGCGGCAGCGCTGTGCCTGAAGGCACTGGTGCCGGCGGGGTACATGCTTGGGCAAAGCGCAACCGTGCTCACCATACTGGTGTGCGAAGACGGCACGGGCAGCCATGCCGCGAAGGACGTGGTCGTGCCGCTGAAGCGTGACGGGCCCGGTCCGTCCCCGCAGCAGCACAAGGGCGAATGCCCGTTTTCGTCGCTGTCCATGGCGTCGATGGCCGCGCCGGGGCCGGTGCTTCTGGCACTGGCACTGGCCTTCATCCTGGCGCTGGGCTTCGCGCCGGTCCGACAGCCGGCACGCAGGCGCGCGGATCGCATTCGGCCACCCTTGCGCGGTCCGCCCGCGCGCGCCTGATTTCCTCCGCGTTCGTCTCATAGGCTGCCGGCGTCTGCCGCCGTCAGCGAAAATTTTGCGCGCCGCTCTTCGGAGCGTGTGACCGCGCGCTTTGCGGGCTGCCGGCCTCTATCGGGCCGCCCCCTGAAAGGAATATCATGTCGTTTTGCGTTCGCCCGCTGCGGGCCTTTCTTGGCGCCACGTCGGCGCTCCTGCCCCTTGCCGTCCACGCGCAGGAGGCCAGCCAGCTTCCCCAGGTCGATGTCGAGGCGGGCACCCCGGCCGATGCCGTCGCCTCAGCACCAGTTACCGGCCGGACCTTGTCCGAGGCGGACATTCGCCGTCTCCAGCTTTCCACCAGCGACACGGCCGCGCTGCTACGCTGGATTCCCGGCGTCAGCGCCAACAGCGGTGGCGGCTTTTCGTCGATGCCGGTCATCCGCGGGCTGAACGAACAGCGCCTGCGGATCACGGTGGATGGCAGTCCGATCGATTTCGCCTGCCCCAACGACATGAATTCTCCGCTGTCCTACACCGATCCCCAGTCGATCCACGCGATCAGGGTCGTGCCCGGCGTCGCGCCGGTCAGCATGGGTGGGGACAACATCGGCGGGATCATCGCCGTGGAAAGCGCCGCGCCGCGCTTCGCCACCGGCGGCGGAACGCTGCTGACCGGCACGATGTCGGCCTTTTATCGCTCGAACGGCGATGGCTTCGGCGGCGCGGCGCAACTGACCGTTGCGGGCGAGCGGCTGAGCGCCACCTACACCGGCTCCTACACCCAGTCGGACCGTTACAAGGGCGGGGGCGATCTGGGCCTTGTCCGCTCTACCGAATTCGCCAAGACGGATCAGGCGCTCGCGCTGGCCTATCGGAGCGACATCGGCCTGTTCCGTCTCAAGGGCGGCTACCACTTCTCGCCTTACGAGGGCTTCGCCAACCAGGCGATGGACATGGTCTCCAACACGTCATGGTTCCTCAACTTCGGATACGAGGGCGAGTTCGACTGGGGCTCGGCGAAGTTCACCGCGGACTACCGGGATACCGACCACGAGATGAACTTCCTCAAGGACAAGATGCCGGCCAATATGCCGATGAACACCGAAGTGCACACCTTCAGCACCGCGCTGAGGCTGGAATTCCCCGTCTCTCGCCATGAAACGCTGCGTCTTGGCGGCGAGTATCATCACCAGTGGCTCAACGATTACTGGCCGCCGGTCGCCGGCAGCATGATGATGGGGCCGAACACCTATCTCAACGTCAATGCCGCGCATCGCAACCGGCTGGGGGCATTCGCCGAGTGGGAGCGGCACTGGAGCGATCGTCTTTCCAGCGTCGTGGGCGTTCGTCTCGATCACGTCACCATGAACACGGGCAATGTTCAGCCCTATTCCACCAGCATGATGAACATGGACGATGCGATGGCGGCCATGGCGTTCAATGCGGTGTCCCATGCGCGCAAGAACGACAACTGGAGCGCTTCCGCGCTGCTGAGCTACGCACCCGCCAGTGGCGTGGCGATCGAACTGGGCTATGCCCACAAGGCGCGCTCGCCCAACATCTACGAGCGCTACACCTGGGGCCGGGGCGCGATGTCCAGCCGGATGATCGGCTGGTACGGCGACGGCAACGGTTATTTCGGCAATCTCGACCTCCGGCCGGAACGCGCGGACACGGTAAGCGCGGCGATCGAGTTCCAGGGAGCGGCGCAGGGCTGGTCGCTGCGGATTGCGCCGTACTACACCCACGTCAACGACTACATCGATGCGGTGTTCGTCAAAAAGCTGACCGGCAGCATGATGACGGCTTCGCCATGGGTGCAGTTGCAGTTCGCCAACCAGCGGGCGGAGTTCTTCGGCGTGGACGTGTCCGGCCATGCCACGCTGCGCAAGGGCGCGGACCGCGACGTCACCACGCTGACCGCCTCGCTGGCCTACGTGCATGGCCAGAATCTAAGCGATGGCGGGCCGCTCTACCACCAGATGCCGCTCGACATCAAAGTGGGGCTGGAACACCGGCAGGGCGCTTTGGAAGCCGGCGTCGATCTTGAATGGGTCGCCGCCAAGAACCGCGTCGATGCCACGCGCAACGAACCCCGCACGGCCGCCTATGCGCTGGTCAACCTGCGTGTGGCCTACACGCTGGGACCGGTGCGGCTGAGCGTCGAGGGCGAGAACCTGTTCGACAAGGCTTACAGTCTGCCGCTGGGCGGGGTTTCGCTGGGGGATTACAAGGCCACCGGTACGTTGCGCCCGGTTCCGGGGCGCGGGCGCTCGGTCAATGTCGGCGTTGGCGTAAGCTTCTGACCATGCGTGGCGGGGGAGACAGGCCTTGGCCATTGTCAACGGTGGGCTTCGGCCCACTGGCCCCGCGCGTGGTGGCGCTGGTCGCCACCACGCTGCTTCACGCGCTGGCGGTGGCGGCGCTGGTGGTCGCGTACGGAGCCCGCGAAACAGGCAAGACGGCGCAACCCTTGCGGCTGACGCGGATGACCCTTTCCGCACCGCCGCCCTCCCGCCCGGTGCGGCCGTTGCACAAGCCGGCAGACGCACCCCGACGGTCGCCGGAGCGGCAGATCGTTGCCATTCCTGGCGCACGCGCACCGGTCGTGCCGGTTTCCGCTCCGCCGGCGTCGCCCGAAGGCGGCGCCTTGGCGCCCTTGCCTGTGCCGCACGCCGTGAATGCGGTTGTGGCCCCGCCCGAACCGCCTCCGCCGCCCATCGCCGAGCCGGCCGATATGCTGGCCGCTTACCGCACTCTGCTATCGCTCCACATCCGGGCGGGCAGACCACGCGGTTCCGCGTTGCGGGGCACGGTCCTGATCGCCTTCCGGATCGATCGCGGCGGTACCCTGGTGGCGAGCGACATTGCCGGGTCCAGCGGCGATCCCAATCTCGACCGGATCGCCTTGCGGATGGTGCGGCAGGCGAGTCCGATGCCCGCACCGCCCGCCGGCCTGACGGCAGCGCAATTGGCATTCGTCGTGCCTGTCGCGTTCCATTAGGCTGGTGCCGCGCGCGCCGCATATCGTCGCCAGATGACTGGCATCGAAAATCACGACCTGCTCCGTCGATCTAGGCTGTAGACTCATAAGCGCGGAGCCACAGGCGCATTGATGCGAGTTGGACCATGGCGAGGAAGTTCTCCACCAACTTATCGTAGCGGGTGGCGACGCGGCGGAAGTGCTTGAGTTTGGAAAAGAAGCGCTCAATCAGATTGCGCTCACGATAGAGCCGCTTGCTGAAGCAAGGCTTCCACTTTCGATTGGATTTGGGCGGGATGTTGGGCGTGGCGCCCTGTTCCTCGATCAGCGTGCGGATGCGGTCAGCATCGTAGGCTTTGTCGGCGAGCACGATCATGTGCGGCCCAAGGTGGTTGAGTAGATCGTCCGCGACTTGGCCATCATGTGCCTGCCCAGCGGTCAGACCGAGCCGGCTCGGGAGGCCTTGCGCATCGACGACCGCGTGGATTTTGGTCGTGAGCCCGCCTCGGGAGCGACCGAGACAATGATCTCGATCCCCCTTTTTGCCGTCGCAGCCTGTTGGTGCGCTTGGATGGAAGTGCTCTCGATCATCTGGATGTCGCCGTCATAGGCGGCGGTGATGGCGTCCATCATCCGGTCCCAGACGCCCGCTTTCCGCCATTGTACGAAGCGGTTGTAGCAGGTGGTGCGCGGACCATAGCGCTTGGGCAGATCGCGCCACGGTGCACCAGATCGAAGCACCCAGAAAATGCCGTTTAGGACACGCCGGTCGTCGACGCGCGGAACACCTCTCGGCTTGTTACGCAGCAGCGGTTCGATCACGCGCCACTCGAAGTCGGTCAGGTCGTATCTGCTCATACCACCGCTGAATCAGATTTCTACGGAATGTAAAAGGAATCTGCTTCCGTCAGCGCAGTTGCCGACATCGGGACAAAGTGGGAAGCTGCATTATGCAGGTCAGCGTCTATCAAAATGAAGTGGTCATTGGCACCGCCATCATAGAGCACCTCGATCCCCCTATGGGCGTCGCTTTCGGCCCGTTCTCACCTTCGGATCGGTATGATCGCGCCCAGCACGCGAACACCATCGAAGGCGACTATATCGACGATAAGGGGCAGCTACTGTCGGTGCATGCGGACCAACATGGCCCTCTCAACACCGCTTCGATCGCCATCCAGGATTGGGCCGATCTCGGAAAGGAACTGACCATCTGGTTCCGGGATGGTGGCGATTTCGCAGCATTGTTCTCAACGCATGACGATTATCGAGCTTACTACAGCCAGTAGGCACCGCCTGCGTATCTCCGCGTCTAATTTATGAGTTCACGACCTAATTGACTCGGATTAAATGAGCATTTAGGCGCTCGATTAAACAAGCATTTAAAATGCATCGAGGAGAGGCGCTTCATGGCCATCGATCCGCAAACCCCCATATTGGTCGGCGTCGGCCAGATCGTTCGCCATTGGGACGGTCAGGACATCGAAGATGCGCCGAGTCCGCTGGGGCTTCAACTCGCCGCGGCCGAGCGCGCGCTTGCCGACAGCGGCGCGGGCGAAGCGCTGCGCCAGATGATCGATGGCGTGGTCGTGGTACGCGCCAATCATGACTCGATCGAGGGCGTGCGCCATCCGTTCGGCCGCTGCGCCAACCCGCCGGTCACGCTGGCGGCGGGATTGGGGATCGGGGATGCGCGCTGCATTTATTCGGTCGTGGGCGGCGACCAGCCACAGGCGTTGGTGAACGAAGCGGCGGAAGCGATCTTCGCGGGCGATGCCAAAGCGATCCTGCTCGCCGGGTCCGAGGCGATTGCGACGATGAAGCAGGCGCTGAAGGCGCGGCTGACGCTCGACTGGTCGTACAGCGTCGATGGTCCGTGGGAGGACCGCGGTCTGGGGCCGCCGCTCCTGACCGACTACGAGCGCGTCAACGGGCTGGGCATGCCGACGCAGACCTATCCGGCGTTCGAGCAGGCGCTGCGCGCAAGGCTGGGATTGGATCGGCCCGGCTATGTCGCGCTCATGTCCGAGCTGTGGGAAGGCTTTTCGGACGTCGCGGCGATGAAACCCTATTCGCAATTCCCGCAGAGCCGCTCGCGCGATTTCCTCGCAACACCGGGGGACGGCAATTATCCGATCGCCGAGCCCTATCTCAAATGGCACGTCGCGCAGGACGCGGTGAACCAGGGCGCCGCGGTTATTCTCACCTCGGTCGGCACGGCGCGGCAGGCCGGAATCGATCCGGCCAAATGGGTCTATCTGCATGGCTATGCCGCGGTGAAGGACCGGCCGGTCCTGGAGCGGCCCGATCTGTCGCGTTCGCGCGCCATCGAGGCGGCGCTGCGGGGCGCGCTCGCGATGGCGGGCAAGACGGCGCGGGGCATCGAACAACTCGATCTCTACAGCTGCTTCCCCTGCGCGGTGCTGCTCGCGGCGGAGGTGCTGGGGGTGGATTGGCGGCACACCCCCTGCACCGTCACCGGCGGGCTGCCGTTCTTCGGCGGAGCGGGGAACAATTATTCGATGCACGCCATCGCGACGATGGCCGAGCAGCTGCGCGCGTCGCCCGGGCAATTCGGTCTGGTTCTCGCCAATGGCGGCTTCCTCTCGAAGGAAGCGGCCGGCGTCTATTCGACCGAGCCGGTCGAAGGCTGGCAACCGCGGCGCGACGATGGCGGGCAGCGCGCCATCGACAATGCGCCCGCGCCGACGTTGCTTGCCGAAACGACCGATGCGGTGATCGACAGCTATACGGTGACCTGGAAGAAGGGGCAGCCTTCGCGCGGCTATGTCATCGCCTCGAACGAAACGGGGCGGGTGCTGGCGCGGGTTCGCACGGGGCATCGCGCGACACTGGCGAGCCTTGCCGAACAGGATGCGATCGGCCGGTCCGTTCACATCGTGCATGAGAAGGGGGTGAACTTCGTCGAACCCGCAAGCAGGCTTGGTGAGCCCCCATCGGCATCGGGCCGGGCAGCGGGCCTGCCGGCACGGCGGTTCGCGCATGTGCTGATCGAGCGCCGTGGGCATGTCCTGGAGGTCACGCTCAACCGGCCGGAGGCCATGAATGCGCTTTTCAGCGCGGCACATTTCGAGCTGCACGAAATCTGGGATGATTTCGAGCGCGATCCTGACCTGTGGGTCGCGATCGTCACGGGGGCGGGCGACCGGGCCTTTTGCAGCGGCAATGACTTGAAAGTCACGGCGAAGGGCGGGGACATGTCGATCCCGCCGTCGGGTTTCGCCGGACTCTGCTCGCGCTTCGACCGGACCAAGCCGGTGATCACGGCGGTCAATGGGGTGGCAATGGGCGGAGGGCTTGAGATCGTCCTCGCGTGCGACCTTGCCGTCGCAACGGCAAGCGCGCGCTTCGCGCTGCCGGAAGTGAAGGTCGGCCTCTATGCGGCGGCGGGCGGCGTCCAGCGGCTGACGCGCCAGATCGGGCGCAAGGCGGCGATGGAACTTATTCTCACGGGTCGCCATTTCGGTGCCGCCGAGGCGCGGGAGCTTGGCGTCATCAACGATGCCGTCGAAGGCGATGCGCTGGACGCCGCGCGGGCGCTTGCCGAACGGCTGCTCGAAAATTCGCCGTCGGCCATCCGCGCCTCGAAGGAGGCGCTCAACACACTCGATAATCTGGAATCGCTCGAAGAGGCGCTGGCGGCCAACAACCGCATCTTCGGGCGCCTGATGCGCACGCGCGATTTCCGCGAGGGCGTCAGCGCCTTTGCCGCCAAGCGCAAGCCCGAATGGAGCGGATCGTGATGATGGCAATGGACGGCAAGCCCATGCTGGAAGGGATCAGGGTGGTCGATCTGACCAGCGTCGTCTTCGGCCCCTATTGCACGCATATCCTTGCCGAACTTGGCGCCGAGGTAATCAAGGTCGAGGCGCCGGGCGCGGGGGATGCATTCCGCTGGTCGGGCAAGGCCGCGGCGACGCCGGGGATGAGCCCCGGCTTCATGGCCATCAACCGCGGCAAGCAGTCGGTTGCGCTCGATCTCAAGGCGCCCGACGATCTGGCCTGCATGAAGGCGCTGCTCGAAGAGGCCGACGTGTTCGTGCTCAACGTGCGCGGCAAGGCGGTCGAGCGGCTGGGGCTCGATTATGACGCGGTGCGGGGGATCAATCCCAACATCATCTATGCGCATTGCGTCGGGTTCGGACAGGACGGCCCCTATGCCGACCTGCAGGCCTATGACGACGTGATCCAGGCCGCGACCGGGACGGCAACCTTGCTGCCGCGCGTCGATGGCGATCCGCGTGCGCGCTATCTGCCGTCGCTGATTGCCGACAAGGTCGCGGGCCTCCATGCCGCCTATGCGGTGCTCGCGGCTGTGGTCCACAAACTCCGGACGGGTGAGGGGCAGAAGGTGGAGATCGCGATGTTCGAAGCGTTCAGCCATTTCATGCTGCTCGAACATATGGCCGGGCTGACCTTCGATCCCCCGAACGCGCCCGTGGGCTATTTCCGCCAGATCGATCCCGATCGGCAACCCTTCCCGACGCGCGACGGCTTTGTCAGCATCGTGCCCTATACCGACGAAGCGTGGCCGCGCGTATTCGCGGTGCTCGGAAATTCCGAGTTTCTGAAGGACAAGCGGTTCGCGACCCGCAAGGCGCGGACGGTCAATCTGCCGCTGCTTTACCGCGAGATGGCACGGTTGACCCCGGCTTTCTCCACGGCCGAGCTGGTCGCAAAATGCCATGCGGCGCAAATTCCGGCGCAGCCGGTGCGCGATATCGCCGATATCATGGACGATCCCCATCTGGCGGCGACAGGCTTTTTCTCGCGTCAGGAGCATCCGAGCGAAGGGGGCTATTTCGCGATGGAGCATCCGGTGCGCTTTGCAAAGCCGCTCGAATCGGCCAAGCGTCATGCCCCGCGGCTGGGTGAACAGTCGGACCGGATCCGCGCGGGGCTGAAGAAGCAATGACAGGGGCAGCATGGCCGAGGACGTGACCGACCAGCCGGCAACGGCGCAGCGTATCGTCGATGCGGCGCGCGGCCTGATGATCGAGCGCGGGCTGCTCGAAGTGTCGATCGCCGACATTTCGGAGCGCGCCGGCACCAACGTCGCGCTGGTCAGCTATTATTTCGGCAACCGCGAAGGGCTGATGATCGCGATCATCGAGGGCGATGCACGGCGCGCCTCGGCGCATCTCGAACGCCTGCTCGCCGCTGATATTTCCCCGGCGGCAAAGATGGAAATCCATATCAAGGGATTGATCGAGGCTTACTTCGAACGGCCTTATCTCAATCGCCTGCTCCAGAAACTGCTGCGCGAAGCATCGCCCGAGGCCTCGGCGAAAGTCGGCGCGACCTTTGTGCGGCCGGTGATCGAGGCACGGCGGGCGATCATCGCCGAAGGAATCGCGTGCGGCGCGTTTCGCGCGGTCGACGCCAACCTGGTGAGCTTCGCAATCGACGGCGCCTGCGCGCATCTCTTTTCGTCGGTGCAGTCGCGGCACACGATCCTGGGCGATGGTTCGCTCGATCATGACCTTGTCGAACGCTACGCTGCAACGGTAAGCGAACTGATCGTTGGCGGGCTGCTCGCGCGTTAATCGGCGAGCGCGTCCGGCGTTGTTCACCGCGCCGTCGATCCGCCGACGACAAGAATGACCCTGTCCCGCAGCCTGCGATCAGGCAGCGCGGGCAATCGGCGGCCGAGCGGTGCCGTCGCCGAGATAGATGCCGGGGGCCGTGCCGAGCAGCTGGTCGCGCTCGAACGTCTGCACGCCGTTCACGAAGATCTGGCGATACCCGCCGGCGCGCGCCTTGCGCCGCCAGTCGCCGCCGGGCTGGTCGTGGACGACGTCGAACCGGTCCTGGTCGAAATAGAGCTCGGCAAGGTCATAGACGAGAATGTCCGCGGCCATGCCTTCGAGCAGCGCGCCGCGATCCTTGATGCCCATCGCGCGTGCGGGCTGATAGGAAAGGCGGTAGTGCATGTCCTCGAGCGAGAGGAAATCGTTGTCGCGCACGAGCCACAGGATCAGGTCGGTGGTCCACTGGCCTCCGCTGAAGTTCTTGGTATGCGCCCCGCCGTCCGACGCGCCCGCAAGAACGCGGCCGTTCGACAACAGGTCGGCGACTTTCGCGGGGTCGATCGCGATGCCGGGCGTCTTGAGTTCTATCCGCAGATCGCTTTCCAGCGCGGTGTCGATAAAGGCATCGACTTCGGTCTTGCCTTCGGCGGCGGCTATCTCGCCCAAGGTCTTGCCGAGATAGTCCTTCGCGTCGTTCGAGCCTTCGCCCATTCCGATCACGGTATAGTCGGCGAGCCCGCCCGCGGTCGCCTCGAACATGACCGGGTCATAGCTTTCATTGAAGCGGCGGCGGAATTCGGGATCGAGCAGTTTCGCGCGCTTATCGGCGGGATCCTTGCAGAAGGTCAGCTCGCGATAGACGTCGAGTGCGTCGAGCGAACAGCCGGGCGAGTTGAAGAGTTCGGTCTCGTTCCAGGCGCGGCAGATGACGGTGGCGGCGTACATCTCGACGCCTTCCTCTTCGTTCATCGCGTCCAGCCACGCCATGCTCTGGCGGTGGAGGTCTGGAGTATATTCGCTGACCGAGAACACGTTGTGCAGGATCGGCCGGCCAGTCTCGCGCGCCAGCTTTTCGCTGATGCTTCGGTCGCCGACCGGGCCGATCTGCGCGATGACCTGGATGATCCCTTCCTGCCGGTCCCGCAGCGCGCTCGCCATGGCGACGGCATCGTCGGGATGCATGATGTCGGTCGGCATCGCTGATCCGTCGATGTCGACATGGTTGTTCTCGTGCCCCATGAAGCTTAGCGACAGGCCGCACGCGCCGGCATCCATCGCCTCGTGAACCAGTTCCTTGATCGCTTCGATTTCGGGCGCGGTCGGGCGGCGGTGCTTCGCGTCCTCGCCCATCACATAGAACATCACCGCGTTGAGCGGCAGGAACATGGTGAGGTTCACCGCCTTGGGCGTCCGCCGCATCGCCTCGACGAGTTCCGGGAAGGTTTCCCATGACCAGGGGAGCGCGGTTTGCATCTGGATCGCGGGAACCTGCTCTGTGGTTTCCATCATGAGCATCGCGCGTTCACGATCCTTCGTGTGGACGGGGGCGAAGCCGAAGCCGCAATTGCCGGTAACGACGGTGGTGATGCCGTTCTCGCCGGCGTTCGAGCAGGCCGGGTCCCAGAAGATCTGCGCGTCATAATGGGTGTGGGTGTCGATATGGCCGGGGGCGACGATCAGCCCGTTGGCGTCGACGACGCGCGCGCTGCCGGGATCCGCAATGTACCCGATCCGCGCGATTTTCCCGTCCTTGATTCCGATGTCGGACCTGAAGCGCGGAAAGCGCGTGCCGTCGATGATCGTCCCGTTCTTGATGACGAGGTCGAATCCGTACATGACAATTCTCCCGGTATGTCGTTATGCGAGATGAATGCGACAAAAAATAAATTTCGTCAAATTTTGAGAGTTTCTGCGGGTTGGATGATGGACAACGAACTTGAAACTGACGTCGCGCGCCGGACGCAGGCCCGCATATTGGACGCCGCGAATCAGGTGATCGCGAAGGTCGGGTACAAGCGGTTGCGGATGGAAGCCGTGGCCAAGGGTTCGGGGATCACGCGCCAGACGATCTACAATTACTTCCCGAACAAGCAGCAACTCGCGACGGCGGTGCTGCTGCGCGACGGTGCGTTGGTGAACGAGCGCGCGAAGAACAACATTCCCGACGATCTGGAAGGGGAGGCGCTGCTGTCGGCTGCGGTGCTGGCGCTCGTCGATGCGGCACGCGCCATGCCGATCTTCGAAGGCCTCTTCGAGGAAGGCTCGATGGGCTACGTCAACGAACTGGCCGAGCACTCGCAGGTCATCGAGCGGATGATGCACGACTATTGGGCGCCGGTGATCGAACGGATCGCGGCGACGGGACGGGGACGCACCGATATTTCAGTCCAGCGGATCGAATGGTGGCTGAGCTTCGTCTATCGCGCGCTGCTTCAGCGCCCCGCCGAGGATCTCGACGATCGCGCCAGCATGGACGCTCTGGTCCGCGACTTTCTGGCGCCGGCGGTGATGGCGCGCTGATCAGGCCGCGATCGGCGTGACCGTCACCGGAATGCCGTCGATAAACGTCGTTCCCGAAACGCGCTCGACCGCCTCCGGCCCGAGCCCGAGCAACAGGTTGATGTTCGCGCCGGGCAGGGTGTTGGCATGGCGCCAGCCGCCATTGTGCCCCCATCCATGCGGATAGCAGACCGCGCCCTCGATAACGTCTTCGGTCACTTCAACCGCGACTTCGACGGCGCCATGTGCGTTCGCCACACTGGCCCGGCCACCATCGCTGAGGCCGTATCGGGCGGCGTCGGCAGGGTGGACGAGCAGCGCCGGCCCCTGCGAACGCGCCAGCTTTTCGGGATTGTGCATCCAGCTGTTCATCGACTTGAGCTTGCGCTGGCTGAAAAGCTTCAGCTCTCCGCCGTCGGTTGTCGCGGCCTGCTGGGCGGCGAAGCGCGCGAATTCGTCGGCGACGATCGGATGCCAGAGACGGATCTTGCGATCGTCGGTAGCGACATGGTCGGCCCAGCCGCCATAGGTGAGGGGCAGGTCGAGCATCGTTCCGTGCGGCATATCCGCAAGCTTTGCGAAACCGAGCGCTTCGTTCCCGCGCCGTTTGCCGAGTGGGCCATGCCGGAGCGCAAGCTCAACCAGCGTCAGCGGGGTGATCGCCATGCCCTGCCGCTCCAGCCAGCGCAGGCCCGGGGTCGGCGCGATCGAACCGAGCCCCATGCGCGCGGCGAGATCGCTGAAAATCGCCAGTTCCTCGCGCGCCTCGCCCATCGGCGGCACGGCCGCGCGGGCGTACTGGAGATAGGGCCGCACCATGTGCGACAGCCCGATTAGCGGGATGTCGTCCTTTTCGAGGAAGGTGGCTGCGGGCAGAATGTAGTGCGCGAAACGGTTCGTCTCGGTCACATAGAGATCGACCGAGAACAGGAGATCGAGCGATTCGAGTGCCCGTTCGAGCCGCTCGCCCCCCGGCGCGGACAGCACCGGGTTGCCGGCGATGACCATCATGGCGCGAACCTGGCCTTCGCCCGGTTGCAATATGTCGTCGGGCAGCGCGGCGGCGGGCATCAGCCCCGCAACGACCGGCAGGTTGCCGATCCGCGTGCGGTGCTCGCCATAGCCCGAAAGCGGCTCGGCGCCCTCGGCAAGCGGAAAGGCGCCGAAGGTTGACCCGCCCGGCTTGCCGAACTTGCCGCCCGCGATGTTGATCGCATCGAGCAGCAGGTTGGCGATCGTCGAGAAACGGCCGCGGCACAGGCCGACCCGGCCGTACATCGCGGCGCGCGGCGCGGCTGCAAAATCGAGCGCAAGGCGTTCGATGGTGTCGCGCCGGATGCCGGTGGCGGTCGCGGCCTCGTCGAGATCGACCTGGGTGACGGCCGTGCGCAGATCGTCCCAGCCGGTGCAATGCGCGGCAAGGAAGGCCTCGTCGACCGCGCCTGCGCCGATCATGACCTTGAGCATCGCCGCGTGAAGCCATGCGTCGGCATCGGGCTGGATCGCGATATGCTCGTACCGCTTCGCGGTTTCGGTCCGGCGCGGATCGATCACGATCACCCGGCCGCGCTCGGCAATGGCGTCCAGATCGTGGCGCATCCGCGGCGCGGTGAGCAGGCCGCCGTGCGATACCAGCGGGTTGGCGCCCGTTATGATCAGGAAATCGCAGTTCGGCAGGTCCGGGATCGCGTTGCGAAAGGCGACGCCATAGAGAATCCAGCTCGCGAGGTGGCGCGAAGTGCTGTCCTGTGACCCTGCCGCGTAGAACTTGCTGCTGCCGATCCTTGCAAGGAACCATTGGCTCGACATGAACGTGTCGGTCGAAAAGGCGCCGGGATTGCCGAAATAGGTTGCGACTGCCTCAGGCCCGTGGGTGTCGATGATCGCCTTCAGCCGCGTCGCAATATCGTCGAGCGCCTGATCCCACGAAACCTCGGCGAATTCGCCGGGGCCGCCGACACGTTTCAGCGGCCGCAGCACGCGGTCGGGATCGTTGGCTATGTCGATGATCGCCGCGCCCTTGACGCAGATATGCCCCTGGGTGTGCGGATTGTCGCGATCGGGTGTCAGCTTGACCGGGCGGCCGTCCTCGACCGTCACCACCGTCCCGCAGAAGGCCTCGCAGAGCCGGCAGAAGCTTGTCGTCTGGGTCCGAATCGGGGCGTTGCTTGCCAATTCCCTCTCCCTCCAATTCGCCGGAAACCTGCGAAATCGCTCGCTTAAATGAGCGTTTAAGATGCATGTTGACAGAATAAAATACGACGAATATCTATTTTTGTCGTGTCGGGGTATGAGCTACAGCGGCTCGGACTGGCAAGCGGAAAGATGAAGCGAAAAGCTTCACGATCTGGAGGGAGACGAAGATGCGTAAGGCTGTTCTGATGGCCAGTGTCGCCATCGCCACGATGAACGTTTCGCCGGCTTGGGCGGAGGAAGCCGGCGCGCCGGCCGCGGAAGACGGTGTGACCGCCGACAGCGGGGAACTGGCCGATATCGTCGTGACCGCGCAACGCCGGTCCGAAAGTCTCCAGAAGGTTCCGGTCGTGGTGACCGCGGTCGAGCCCGAAGTGCTCGGGGCGCGCAACGTTTCCACCCTGCAGGACCTGCCCAAGCTGACGCCGTCGCTGACCGTCCAGAATCAGGCGAGCAACGTCACGCCGTTCATCCGCGGCGTCGGCTCCACCGTCACCGGAGCGGGGCAGGCGGCCAGTGTCGCAACCTATGTCGACGGGGTCTATATCGCGACCCTGACAAGCGCCGCTTTCGACCTCGACAATGTCGAGCAGGTCCAGGTGCTCGAAGGGCCGCAGGGTGCGCTCTATGGCCGCAATGCGACCGGCGGCGCGATCGTCGTGACGACCAAGACGCCGCGGCCGGGCGACCCCATTTCGGGCCGCTTCCGCGCGGGGTACGGCAATTATAACAATCGCGAGGCGTCGGGGATCGTTTCGGGCGGGCTTGGCGAGATGTTCGCCTTCTCCGTCAACGGGTCGATCCGCAAGCGCGACGGGTACATCAAGAATCTCAACGCCCCGGGGGCGGGAACGAGCAACGCCGACTTTTACGATCGCGATTCCAAGTCGATTGGCGCGGTTCTTGTCTTCAAGCCATCGGAGCAGTTCAACCTCGTGCTCCGCGCGCAACATTTCGAATCCGACGATCGGTCGGGTCAGGGCTATCAGGCGGTCGGGCTCGACCTCAACGTGCTGGGTACGGGCCTCAACGGATCGCAGCTTTACTATGCCGGCTTTCTGCAGAGCTTCGGCGTTTCGCCCGCCGACGCGTTCGCCGCGGCGGCGAATTTGCGCTTCAGCGGTGAACATGGCGCGACTTACGAAAACGAGGCCAACGGATCGACCCGCGGCATATTGCGGCCGGGGCCGGCGGGCTCCTTCGTTCAGCTCAATGCCGAAACCTATTCGGCGAAAGCCACGCTCGATCTCGGGTCGGTCGAAATAAGCTCGTTGACGGCATACCAGACGGCGAAGTCGTTATCGGCGACCGAGATTCTGTTCGCGGACCCGAAGAGCTATCCGGCGGGCTTTCAAGGCGGCTCCGTCGGCTTCACCGGCGACTTTCCGTCGCGCACCTGGCAACAGGAACTGCAGGTCGCTTCGGTGAATTCGCCCGTTCAGTGGATCGCCGGCATGCTCTACCTCGACGCTGCCGGCGATGTGTTGCTCACCGGCGACCTGCCGCCGCTATCGGCACTGACCGCCGACAATCGCTGGCAGAACAGGTCCATTGCCGGCTACGGCCAGATCACCGTGCCGATAACCGACAAGCTGAGCATAACGGCGGGCGGGCGCTACACGGACGAAAAATATACCAACACCGATTTTCTGTCGCTTGCCGATCCCAGAAACGTCTTCGGTATCCCCAACCAGGGCCGACAGGAGCTGAAAGGATCGAAGTTCACCTATACCGGCCGCATCCAGTACGACACCGGCGGCATTCTGCTCTATACGGGCGTCTCCACCGGGTTCAAGGGCGCAACCCTCTCGAACACCAATCTGCTCAGCCCCGGTGTGAAGCCCGAGACGATCACCTCGTTCGAAGGCGGGGCAAAGATCCGCTTGTCGCCCGATGCGCGCCTCAACATCGGCGCGTTCCACTACAACTATGGCAATATCCACATTGCCTATACGGACTCCGCGAGCGGATCGAACATCCTGGTCAACGGAACCGGGGCCAAGATCACCGGCGCGCAATATGATCTGCTGTGGCGGGTCTCGCCGATGTTCACCCTGCGCTCGAACGGCCTGGTCCTCGACACCAGCTATGATCGCGACGTGGAGTCGGCGGGCGGGGCCGGGGTGCTGTTCATCAAGGGCAACCGGCTGGCGGGGGCGCCGAAGTTCGTCGTCTCGCTGGGCGCGGACGTCAAATATCCGATCGGTGATGGCGAACTGAAGCTGTCGGTCGATGCATCGCACAACGCCGGGTACTATTTCGACGCCGAGAATCTGACAGGCACGGGCGGGGCGACGGCGCGCAGCATGCAACTCGTCGACGCCAGCCTGACCTATACAGCGCCCGATGACCGCTGGCTGGTTTCCTTGTACGCCGCGAACATCACCAACGAGAAATACTTCGACAGCGGCCTGCCGATCAGCGGGATCGTCCGCAACGCGCGCGCCGCGCCGCCCGCGACCTATGGCGTGCGCGTGGGGTTCAATTTCTGATGGTGATGATCGCGCCGCCTATCGACGACGACGCGATCGTCGCGCCCGCGACCTATGCCGATCCCGATGCCTATGACCGTCTCTTCACCCGGCTGCGAGACGAGGACCCGGTACACTGGACCGAACCCTCGGACTATCGTCCGTTCTGGAGCGTCACCCGGTTCGCGGATATTCAGGACGTGGAGCGGAACGCGGCGCAATTCCTGAACGCGCCGCGGATGATGTTGCGGCCGGTTTCGGTCGAGGAGCAGGTGCGCAAATTAACCGGCGGCAGCGCGCTGATGCTGCGCGATATCGTCCATATGGACGGCCGCGATCACATGGCGCACCGCAAGCTGACGCAGGCGTGGTTCATGCCGGCGCGGTTGAAGGCGCTCGAAGAGGATCTGCGTGCGCTCGCGCGGCAGTTCGTCGGCCAGATGGTGGAGCGTGGCGGAACCTGCGAATTCGTCGACGACGTGGCGGTGTGGTATCCGCTCCGCGTCATCATGCGTATCCTGGGCGTGCCGGCCGAGGATGAGGCGCGGATGCTCGTCCTGACGCGCGATATCTTCGGCCCCGACGATCCCGACATCCGCAAAGGCCCCAAGCCCGATCTGGCGGCGACGATCAAGGGTTTCAGCGACTATTTCGCCGAGCTGACCGAGGCGCGGCGCCGCGATCCGTCGGACGATATCGCCACCCTGCTTTCGACCGCGACGGTTGACGGGCAGCCGATCGGCACGCTCGAACTGATGTCCTACTACATCATCATCGCAACCGCCGGGCACGATACGACCAGTTCGACGATCGCGGGCGGGCTGCTCGCGCTGCTGCAGAACCCGCCGGAGATGGAGCGGCTGCGCGCCGATCCCGCGATCCTTGCCGCGGGCGGCGTCGACGAGATGGTGCGCTGGGTAACACCGGTGAAGCACTTCTTCCGCACCGCGGTCGAGGATTGTGAGCTGCGCGGAAAGACGATCAGGGCGGGCGAGCATCTGATGATGTGCTATCCCTCGGCCAACCGGGATGCCGACGCCTTCCCCGACCCGTTCCGTTTCGACCTCTCGCGCCCGCCGAACCGTCACCTAGGGTTCGGCTATGGTCCGCACCTCTGCCTCGGCCAGCATCTTGCCAAGATGGAAATCCGCATCTTCTTCGAGGAATTGCTGGCGCGCGTCGATGCGATCGAACTCGCTGGTGATCCGGCCTGGGTCGCTTCCAATTTCGTCAGCGGGCTAAAGCGTCTGCCAATCGCCTACAAGGCGCGATAGGGTCGTTCCATGATCCGGATGCTGTTCTGCCTTCATCGGCTGCCGTCGCTCAGTCTCGAAGAATTCCAGACCTACTGGCTGGAAACGCACGCGCCGCTCGTCGCGCGGCATGCGCCGACCATCGGCCTGGCGCTTTACCGCCAGCATCACCGGCTCGATGATCCCGTGCTCGGGGGCCTGCTCAAGGGAAGGCTGGCCGATCAGCCCTTCGATGGCGTCGCCGAACTCGGCTGGAACAGCGAGGCCGATCTGCTCGGCAACGGCCACGACCCGGCGCGGCGTACCGCCAATCGCGAACTGTTCGAGGACGAGCAGCGCTTTATCGACCTTCCGCGCTCGCCCATCTTCTTCGCACGCTCGCACACGATTGTGGGAGGTTAGACCGCGCGCGCATTCCGGCGTGGCCGGAGCGGCAGCTATCCGACATGATCGGCTTGGCAAAATATGCCGACCGTCAACCCATTTCAGCAGCGTGT
>APMI01015639.1_pt1 | contig 19429 bp, 18 predicted proteins | sample 667938 | NCBI WGS metagenome assembly APMI01 (sample SAMN01084076, study PRJNA167559) | wastewater metagenome | biome: Wastewater | place: Denmark: Ejby Moelle, Odense | collected 2011-11-28 | reverse complement strand
CGCCCGCGCCGAAAGTCGCGCCGGCGAGCACATCCGCCGCGACGCCAGTTGCTGCGCCTGCCGCGGCGACACAGGCCAAAGGTGCAGATTCTTCTGGCGGAACCCGCACATTCGCCTCGCCACTGGCGCGGCGGATCGCAAAAGATTCCGGCGTCGATATCGCCTCAGTCAGGGGCTCCGGTCCGCATGGCCGGATTGTCAAGGCCGACGTCGAGGCCGCCGCCAAGGGTGGAACCGCTGCGGCAAAGCCTGCTTCCGCCGCTGCCGCTGCCGCGCCGGCCGCAAAAGCCATGTCCGACGACGCGGTGCTGAAACTGTTCGCGGACGGCTCCTACGAACTCGTGCCGCACGACAATATGCGTAAGACGATCGCCCGCCGCCTGGTCGAGGCCAAGAGCACGATCCCGCATTTCTACCTGACGATCGACTGCGAACTCGACGCATTGCTGGCGCTGCGCAAGCAGCTGAACGATGCAGCGCCGGTCAAGAAGACCGACAAGGGCGAGGTTCCCGCCTTCAAACTGTCGGTCAACGACATGGTGATCAAGGCGATGGCGCTGGCGCTGCGCGACGTGCCGGCCGCCAACGCATCGTGGACCGACAGCGCCATGGTGATGCACAAGCACGCCGATGTCGGCGTCGCGGTCTCGATCCCTGGCGGACTGATCACGCCGATCGTGCGCCGGGCCGAGGAAAAGTCGCTGTCGGCGATTTCTAGCGAAATGAAGGACCTCGCCGCCCGCGCCAAGAACCGCAAGCTGAAGCCTGAGGAATATCAGGGCGGCACGACAGCGGTTTCCAATCTCGGCATGTTCGGCATCAAGGATTTTGCCGCGGTGATCAACCCGCCACACGCGACGATCCTGGCGGTCGGCGCGGGCGAGGAGCGCGCCGTGGTCAAGAATGGCGAGATCAAAATCGCCAATGTCATGTCGGTGACGCTGTCGACCGACCACCGCGCGGTCGACGGTGCTCTTGGCGCCGAACTGCTCGGCGCCTTCAGACATTATATCGAGAATCCGATGTCGATGCTGGTCTGATCGGGGCCGCGATGCGCATCATCGGCACGACGCTGCTAATGCTGATCGGCGGATTTTTCGCCAGCGGCACGGTTGCGCAGGCGATTGTGCTCGATGCGCGGGCTGATGCCGAGTTCATCCTCGTTTACATGGCAGTGGGTGGTTTCTTTATCCTGTCGTCCGTCGCGTTCCTGATCGCACAGTTCGGTGGCGATGTGCGCCGGGCGGCGGCGCTCGCGGCGGGTCTGCTGCTGGTGCTTATTTTTGCGGCTGCCGGCATCCTGATCGTCATCGACCTGATCGACACGCCCGAACACGGCGCAATCGCCAACAACTGGCCAATCATCGCCGGTTTGACGCTGCCTCAAGCGGTGAATGTCCTCGTGCAATGGCTGGTCGTGCGCTGGCGCAACCCCGCCAAACCTGTCGCGCCGATTTTTGGCCGCGGACCAAGGCCGGCATGATGCGCACCGTTCTCTGCTACGGCGATTCATTGACCTGGGGCTATGACGCCGCCGGACCGGGGCGTCATCAACCGGCCGACCGCTGGCCGGGTGTGCTGCAGGCGGCGCTGGGCAAGGACGTCGCAGTGATCGCCGAGGGTCTGAACGGCCGCACGACCGCGTTCGATGACCATCTGGGCCCGGCCGACCGAAACGGCGCGCGAGCACTGCCGGTGCTGCTGTCGTCGCATTCGCCGATCGACCTGGCGATCATCATGCTCGGCTCCAACGACATGAAGCCCTGGGTCGTGGGGCGAGCGCATGCGGCGCGCGACGGCATGCGCCGGCTGACGGAGATCGTTCGCGGCCACGTCTATCCGCTGAACGAGGACGCACCCGACATCCTGATCGTCGCGCCGCCGCCGCTGGTTGAAACCGGCGATCCGGATTTTGCGGCGATGTTTGACGGCGGGGTCGTGCAGTCGCGTATGCTCGCAAGCCTCTATTCAGACCTTGCCGACCTTACGAGCTGCGGTTTCTTCGACGCCGGGTCGGTTGCGCAGACAACGCCGATCGACGGCGTGCATCTCGACGCCGCCAACACGCGCGCAATCGGCCGCGGACTGGAGCCGATCGTGCGCGTCATGCTTGGAATTTGAGGAGATCATCATGGCCGACAGCTACGACATCATCATCATCGGCTCCGGACCCGGCGGCTACATCGCCGCCATCCGTGCGGCGCAACTCGGCCTCAAGACCGCAATCGTCGAACGCGAGCATCTGGCTGGCATCTGCTCCAACTGGGGCTGCATTCCAACCAAGGCGCTGCTGCGCTCGGCCGAGGTACTGCATCTGGGCGAACATGCCAATGATTACGGCCTGAAGCTGGAAGGGAAGATTTCCCCGGACCTGAAAGCGGTCGTCGACCGGGCGCGCGGCATCGCCCACCGGATGAACAACGGCGTCGGCTTCCTGATGAAGAAGAACAAGGTCGACGTGATCTGGGGCGAGGCGAAGCTGACCAAGGCGAATGAGATCGTCGTCGGCAAGCCGACCAAGAAGCCGATGGAGCCGGTCGGTCCGGCGCCGAAAAACACCAAGGGCGAGGGAGCCTACACCGCCAAGCACATCATCGTCGCCACCGGGGCGCGGCCGCGGGCATTGCCCGGCATCGAGCCCGACGGAAATCTGATCTGGACCTATTTCGAGGCGATGGTGCCGAAGGAGATGCCGAAATCGCTGCTTGTGATGGGATCGGGCGCGATCGGCATCGAGTTCGCCTCGTTCTATCGCTCGATGGGCGTCGAGGTGACGGTTGTCGAGATCATGCCGCAGATCATGCCGGTCGAGGACGTCGAAATCTCGAAATGGGCGCAGAAACAGCTCGAGAAGCAGGGCATGAAAATCATGTTGGAAACCAAGGTGACCAAGGTCGAGAAGGGCGCCAATTCGGTGACCGCTACGGTCGAGGGCAAGGACGGCAAGACGCAGCAGATCATCGCCGACCGGATGATCTCGGCGGTCGGCGTCCAGTGCAACATCGAGAATATCGGCCTCGAAACCGTCGGTGTGAAGACCGAGCGAGGCGCGATCGCCATCGACGAATACGGCCGGACCAATGTGCCGGGCGTCTACGCCATCGGCGATGTCGCCGGCCCGCCGATGCTGGCGCACAAGGCCGAGCATGAGGCGGTCATCTGCGTCGAAAAGATCGCCGGCCTGCATCCGCATCCGATGGACCGGTTGATGATCCCCGGCTGCACCTATTGCAGCCCGCAGGTCGCGTCTGTCGGCCTGACCGAAGCCAGGGCGAAAGAGCAGGGCAAGGATATTCGCGTCGGCCGTTTCCAGTTCGTCGCCAATGGCAAGGCGGTGGCGCTGGGCGAGGACCAGGGGCTGGTCAAGACGATTTTTGACAAGAAGACCGGGCAGCTGCTCGGTGCGCACATGGTCGGCGCGGAGGTGACCGAACTGATCCAGGGATTTGTCGTGGCGATGAACCTGGAGACGACGGAAGAGGAACTGATGCATTCGATCTTCCCGCATCCGACGCTGTCGGAGACGATGAAGGAGAGTGTTCTGGACGCCTATGGACGTGTTCTGAATGCATAGTCATGTTGCGACGGCGCATCTGTTAGACGCCCGCCGCATCGTCTATATGGAAGCATGAAAGCCGAAAGGGGCGACTGGCATGGACATCAAGGCAATTGTGATATTTCTCCTGATCGGCCTCGTCGCCGGGTGGCTCGCCAGCTTCGTGGTCGGCGGTGGCGGAATGCTCAAATATCTGCTGTGGGGCGTTCTGGGCGCTTTTGTCGGTCCATTCGTGCTGCGCGGCTTCAACATCAATCTGGGCATCGGCAACCAGCTGGTGTCACAGATCGTCTCGTCGACGATCGGAGCGATCATCGTCGTCGTCATCGCGCGCGTTCTTGGCTGAGGAGATCGAATCGTGACGGAAACCTACGGCATTTTCTACAGTCCCGGCATCGGCTTTTTCGGACTGCTGCTGATCGGCTTTCTCGCCGGCTGGATCGCAGAGCGGACGATGAACCGGCATCACGGCGCCTTGACCAATATTCTGGTCGGCATCGCCGGTTCGTTCGTGGGCGGAACCCTTGCCAATCTGGTCGGCGTCCAGTTCTACGGATTTTTCGGCAGCCTGATCGTCGCGACCATTGGCGCAATCGTGATCCTGTGGGTTTTCGGCCGCGCCGAGCGCAAGGTGTAGCTTCGACATGGTGACAGTTGTCGACACAATTGCCCGGCCGCGACCGCGCCATCCCGAAAAGGCCCACCGGCCCGACCAGGAGGTGCTGCGCAAGCCGGATTGGATCCGCGTCAAGGCGCCGGTCTCGAAAGGCTATGCCGAGACGCGCGAGATCGTGCGCTCCAATAATCTGGTCACCGTGTGCGAGGAGGCCGGCTGCCCCAATATCGGCGAATGCTGGGACAAGAAGCACGCGACGTTCATGATCATGGGCGAGATCTGCACCCGCGCCTGCTCGTTCTGCAATGTCGCCACCGGCAGGCCGGACGCGCTCGACATGGCGGAGCCTGAAAGCGTCGCCAATGCGGTGGCGCAGATGGGCCTCACCCATGTGGTCATCACCTCGGTCGATCGCGACGATCTCGACGATGGCGGCGCGGAGCATTTTGCCAGGACCATCCGGGCGATCCGCGCCCGCACGCCCGACACGACGATCGAGATCCTGACGCCGGATTTCCTGCGCAAGGACGGCGCGCTGGAGGTCGTCGTGGCCGCCAAGCCAGACGTCTTCAACCACAATCTCGAGACGGTGCCGTCGAACTACCTGACGGTTCGCCCCGGCGCCCGCTATTTCCATTCGATCCGGCTGCTGCAGCGGGTGAAGGAACTCGATCCGTCGATGTTCACCAAGTCCGGGATCATGGTGGGGCTGGGCGAGGAGCGCAATGAAGTGCTGCAGCTGATGGACGATCTGCGTTCCGCCGACGTCGATTTCCTCACCATCGGCCAGTATCTGCAGCCGACGAAGAAGCACCACGCCGTCAAGTCGTTCGTCACCCCGGAGGAGTTCAAGTCCTACGAGACCGTCGGCCTGACCAAGGGTTTCCTGCTAGTGTCGGCCAGTCCGCTGACACGGTCGTCGCACCACGCTGGCGACGATTTCGCCCGACTGCGCGCGGCGCGCGAGAAGCATTTGGCCAAGGCCGCGCCGACGGTCTGAAATGCCGAAATTCAACACGGTCAGGCGGGTCGCGTTCACGCCCGAGCAGATGTTTGCGCTGGTGGCGGATGTGGAAAAATATCCGCAATTCGTGCCGATGTGCGAGAGCCTGACGGTCCGCTCGCGCAAGGAGCGCGACGGTGTCGCCGTTCTGGTGGCCGACATGGCTGTCGGCTACAAGCAGATCCGCGAGACTTTTACCAGCCAGGTCGTGCTGAAGCCGGACGACCTGCGCATCGACGTCAAATATCTCGACGGGCCGTTCAAATATCTGCGCAATGTCTGGCAATTCGATCCGGCCGCCGATGGCTGCGACGTCAGGTTCGAGATCGACTACGAGTTCAAGAGCCGCATCCTCGGCGCGATGATGGGCGCGGTGTTCGACCGCGCGTTCAGGATGTTTTCGGGCGCGTTCGAAGAACGGGCGAAGCAGGTCTATGGGCCGCGCCCGTCAGGGGGCGGGGCGTCGGCCTGATCGCTATGGCTTCGCCGGCGTCAATGCCTCGACGCCAAGCTGAAGCGCGGTGACGACCGCCTGTCGCCGGACGAAGGCGCGGCCCTCGTCGGCAAACAGCCGCTTTTCGGCGACAATCGGCACACCCTGCAGGGCGACGCCGAACCACACCAGTCCGACCGGCTTTTGCGGCGAGCCGCCGCCCGGGCCGGCAATGCCGGTGACCGACAGCGCAAGGCCTGCGCGCGAGCGGCGCAACGCGCCGGCCGCCATTTCGAGCGCGGTTTGCTGCGACACGGCCCCGAAGCGGTCGAGCGTCTCGCGCATCACGCCCAGCATGTCCATTTTTGCGTCGTTGGAGTAGGTGACAAAGCCGCGATCGACCACGTCGGACGAGCCGGCAATATCGGTCAGGCTGGCGATGACGCCGCCGCCGGTGCAGGATTCTGCGGTCGCGATCATGACGCCGCGCGCCCGGCAAAGCTCTAGCAGCCGAACAGCAAGGGCGGCGTGTCCGCTCATCCGGGCAGACCCCCGGGATAGACGACGCTGGCGGTGGCGATCGCGGCTATGCCTTCCTTGCGGCCGACAAAACCTAGCTTTTCGTTGGTCGTCGCCTTGATCGACACGCGGTCGGGAGCAATCGCCAGCATCGCGGCGATCGCCGCCGTCATGGCGTCGCGATGCGGGCCGATTTTCGGGGCCTCGCAGATCAGCGTCACATCGACATTGGCGATGCGGCCGCCGCGTTCGCGCACGATGTTTGCCGCATGTTCGATGAAACGCGAGGAAGCGGCCCCCTTCCACTGCATGTCGGAGGGCGGAAAATGCGTGCCGATGTCGCCGGCGCCGCAGGTGGCGAGCAAGGCGTCGGTAAGCGCATGCAGGCCGACATCGGCATCGGAATGGCCGGACAGTTTCCGGTCGTGGGGGATGGCGACGCCGCACAGCACGACATGGTCGCCCGGCTCGAAGGAATGAACGTCGTAGCCATTGCCGGTGCGCACGTCGGGAAAGGCGTGAGCGCGGGCGAGCCGTTGGTCGGCCATGACGAGATCCTCCGGGAATGTGAGCTTGACGTTGTCGGTCGAGCCCGGCGCCAGCTCGACCCGGACGCCAGCCCATTCGGCGATGGATGCGTCGTCGGTGAAATCGGACCGGCCTGAAGCCCGCGCCAGTTGGTGCGCGCCATGGATCAGTTCGAAGGGAAAGCCCTGCGGCGTCTGCGCGGCAAAAAGCGTCGAGCGGTCGACGGTTTCAAGGCCTGAAGCGGTCCGGCGCTTGATGGTGTCGGCGACGGGAACGGCCGGCAAGCCGCCAACACCCCGCGCGGCTGCCGCGATCACCCGGTCGATCAGCCGGGCGGCGATAAACGGGCGCACCGCGTCGTGGATCAGCACCGAACGCGGCGGATTTGCGGACAGGAAATCAAGCGCGAGACGGGTCGATTCCTGGCGGGTCGCGCCGCCGATCACGACCTGAACGCGATCCTCAAACCCTTTGACGCTGTCATCGAACAGGTCGCGGTCGTCCGCATGAATGGCGACAACGATGCGGCCGATCTTGCCGTGGCCGGCAAAGGCGCGGATGGTGTGGCGGATGACCGGTTCGCCGCCGATCGGACGATATTGCTTGGGTCCGGACCCGGGATTGCCGGCGCGTTCGCCGCGTCCGGCCGCGACAATGACAATGGCTGTTTCGTCTGAAGGGTTCATCTGGCCTGAATTCGATCTTGGTTGTGCTGGATAAGGCAAGCAGTCGCGCCTGACCAGTGCTGCGCGCGCCAACAAGCCCGATTGCCTCGATGCAGTTGCGTTGCAGTGCAGCATTGGCTAATGAATGTGCAGCGATCAATAGTGCTCCGTATTTGTGCATGAACAAAACCAGCATCCTGTCGACGCCGTTGCGGATCGGTGAAGTCGAGGTCCGCAACCGGGTGTTCCTCGCGCCGATGTCGGGCGTCACCGACCGGCCGATGCGCGAGCGCGCCTATGCGCATGGCGCCGGGCTGGTGGTTTCCGAAATGGTCGCGAGCGGCGAACTGGCAAAAGGCCATGCCGGGTCGGTGCGCAGGATCGAGCGATGTGGAAGCGGCCCGCACATGGTGCAGCTGGCCGGCCGCGAAGCCGCGTTCATGGCCGAGGCGGCGCGCATCGCCGAGGGCGAGGGCGCCGATGTGATCGACATCAATATGGGTTGTCCGGCCAAAAAAGTGACCGGCGGCTATTGCGGGTCGGCGCTGATGCGCGAACCCGATCGGGCGATCAGGCTGGTCGAAGCGGTGGTCGGGGCAGTCAGCGTCCCCGTCACGGTCAAGATGCGGCTCGGCTGGGACGACGATACGCAAAACGCCCCTGAAATCGCGCGCATGGCCGAGGACGCCGGGGCGCAGATGATCACCGTGCATGGCCGCACGCGCTGCCAGTTCTATGCCGGCGACGCCGATTGGGGCGCGGTTGCGCGCGTCCGCGCCGCGATTTCCGTGCCGCTGGTCGTCAATGGCGACGTATGCTCCGTCCACGACGCGGATGCGGCGCTGGCGGCGTCCGGCGCCGATGCTCCGTCCACGACGCGGATGCGGCGCTGGCGGCGTCCGGCGCCGACGCGGTGATGATCGGCCGCGGCCATTACGGCATGCCATGGCTTGCCGGGACGATCGCGTCGGCGGTCGGGACTGCCGCGCCGACGGGCGCGCAGATGGCCGACTACGTCGTCGAGCACTACGAAGCGATGCTGTCGCACTACGGAGTCGAACAGGGCCTGCGCCACGCCCGAAAACACAGCGGCTGGTATCTCGACCGCCATGTGCCCGAGACCGGCGAACAGCTGCGTTCAGCGATCATGACGTCGCGCGAGCCTGACGTGGTCAAGGCGGCGCTGCGCGCAGCGTTCTGCCAGGACGCCGTCGAACGACAGGCGGAGGACGCGGCATGAGCGCCGAGACGCCGCGCAGGGGCGCATTCGACGCCGCCGGCATCGTCCTGAACTCGATCCGGCATCCGGTGATCATGGTCGGCGCCGACAATCGGATCAGCTTCGCCAATGGCGACGCGGAGGACTTCTTTCGCGCCAGCGCCAAATTCATGTCGCGCAACGAGCTTGGCCACTTTCTTCCGTTCGGCAGTCCGCTGCTGACGCTGGTCGACCAGGTGCGAGAGCGGCGCGCGCCGGTCAATGAATACCGGGTCGACGTGTCGTCACCGCGGATCGGACCCGACAAGGAGGTCGACATCTATGTCGCCCCGGTGATCGAAGAGCCCGGCAGCGTCGCGGTGATGCTGCAGGAGCGGTCGATGGCGGACAAGATCGACCGTCAGATGACGCATCGCGGCGCGGCGCGTTCGGTGACCGGACTTGCGGCGATGCTGGCGCATGAGATCAAGAACCCGCTGTCGGGCATTCGCGGTGCGGCGCAACTGCTGGAAAGCGTCGTCGGCGACGAGGACCGGACGCTGACGCGGCTGATCATGGACGAGACCGACCGCATCGTGTCGCTGGTCGACCGCATGGAAGTGTTTTCCGACGAACGCCCGATCGAACGGCAGCCGGTCAACATCCATGTCGTCCTGGACCGGGTGAAGGCGATCGCCCGCAACGGCTTCGCCAGCCGGATCAGGATTGTCGAGGACTACGATCCGTCGCTGCCGCCGGTATTCGGCAATCGCGACCAGCTGGTGCAGGTGTTCCTCAATCTGGTGAAGAACGCCGCAGAGGCGATCGGCGCCGATCCGGCGGGAGAAATCAAGCTGTCGACAGCGTTCAGGCCGGGCATCCGGCTCGCAGTGCCTGGCACGGCCGACCGGGTGTCGCTGCCGCTCGAATTCTGTGTGCAGGACAACGGCCCCGGCGTGTCGCCCGACATCAAGCCGATCCTGTTCGACCCGTTCATAACCACCAAGCAGAATGGCTCCGGGCTGGGACTGGCGCTGGTGTCAAAGATCGTCGGCGAACATGGCGGCGTGATCGAGTGCGATTCCTCGGCGCGCGGCACGGTCTTCCGCATTCTGATGCCCGCCTGGAAGGACGATTTTCCGCCCGGCTACGACCCGGATGGAGGATTTGAGCGATGATCAGCCGGGGAAGCATCCTGGTCGCCGACGACGACGCGGCGATCCGCACCGTGCTCAACCAGGCGCTGTCGCGGGTCGGCCATGAAGTGAGGGTGACGTCGAACGCACAGACACTGTGGCGCTGGGTGGCGGCGGGCGACGGCGATCTGGTGATCACCGACGTCGTCATGCCCGACGAGAACGCGTTCGATCTGCTGCCGCGGATCAAGAAGATACGGCCGGACCTGCCGGTGATCGTGATGAGCGCGCAGAACACATTCATGACCGCTATCCGCGCTTCGGAGAAGGGCGCCTATGAATATCTACCAAAACCCTTCGACCTGACGGAACTGCTGACCGTCGTGCAGCGGGCGCTGTCGGAGCCGAAGCGCGCCGCGGTCAAGGATGCGGGCGAGGATCAGCGCGAACCGATGCCGCTTGTCGGGCGTTCGCCGGCGATGCAGGACATCTACCGGATGCTGGCGCGAATGATGCAGACGGACCTGACGGTGATGATCACCGGCGAGTCGGGCACCGGCAAGGAACTGGTTGCCCGCGCGTTGCACGAATACGGTCGGCGCCGAAACGGTCCGTTCGTCGCGATCAACATGGCGGCGATCCCGCGAGACCTGATCGAGTCGGAGCTGTTCGGCCACGAAAAAGGCGCGTTCACCGGTGCGCAGGCGCGCTCTATCGGCCGGTTCGAACAGGCGGAAGGCGGTACGCTGTTTCTCGACGAGATTGGCGACATGCCGATGGAGGCGCAAACACGTCTGCTGCGCGTGCTGCAGCAGGGCGAGTACACCACGGTTGGCGGGCGCACGCCGATCAAGACCGATGTGCGCATCGTCGCCGCCACCAACAAGGACCTGCATACGCTGATCAATCAGGGCCTTTTCCGCGAGGACCTGTTCTATCGCCTCAACGTGGTGCCGCTGCGGCTGCCGGCGCTGCGCGAACGGGCCGAGGATGTGCCTGACCTGGTCCGGCATTTCTTCAAGCTCGCGGAAGCGGAAGGTCTGCAGACGAAACGAATCTCGGCCAGCGGCATCGAACTGATGAAACGCTATGCGTGGCCGGGCAATGTGCGGGAACTGGAAAACCTGGTGCGGCGCTTTTCCGCGCTTTACCCGCAGGACGAGATCACCGTCGAACTGGTCGAGCAAGAACTGCGCATGGCGAACCAGGCGTCTCCCGCGGCGAGCACGGCGGCGCTGCCCGAGGATATTTCCATCGGCAACGCTGTCGAACACTATCTGCAACGCTATTTCGCCAACTTTGGCGACGAGTTACCGCCTTCCGGCCTCTACGACCGGGTCCTGGCGGAAGTCGAGTATCCGCTGGTGCTGGCGGCGATGACGGCGACCCGCGGCAACCAGATCAAGGCGGCCGACCTTCTGGGGCTGAACCGCAACACGCTGCGCAAGAAGATCCGCGAACTGGGCGTCAACGTCTACCGGACGTCCCGGCAGTCCTGACCCCGAAAGGCCGGACGGGGCTTGCCTAGGCGCCTGCAATTTTTCCGGGTGTTCGCCCGAATTGTTGCAGAATCGCCACAATGCGTTGCATGATTGCAACGCACATGCAGACCGCTCGCCGCCCATGACCCAGCCCGCCCAAGCTGCGATCAGCACTGTCGACGTGCGCCCCAACGCAACCGTCTTCCAGTTGCGCGACCAGCGGCGGCTGCTGGCTCTGCCGGGCATCATCACCATTGTCGGCGCGCTGATCGCCGCGGCGATCTCGTTCGTCATCCTGATCGGCCTGGCCGGCATCGACCCGACCGAAAACGTGACGCTTGCCGTGATCGCGGTGAACACGTTCTTCATTCTTGCTTTGATTGCCCTCATCGCCCGCGAGGCGCATCGGATCATTACGGCGCGGCGGGTGGGCAAGGCGGCGTCGCGGCTGCATGTGCGCATCGTCGCGATGTTTGCGATCGTCGCGGCGGTTCCGGCGATCCTCATCGCCGTCATCGCCTCGATCACGCTGGAGATCGGGCTGGACCGGTGGTTCGAGATCCGCACCAAGACGATCATCAACTCGTCGCTGTCAATCGCCGAAGCCTATGTGCAGGAGAATGCCCGCAACCTGCAGGGCACGACGCTGTCGATGGCCAACGACCTCGACAACAACCGCAGCGTCTACAATCTCGACCAGGGCGGCTTTCTGCGGCTGCTGCGCGACCAGGCGCAGGGCAGGGCGCTGGCTTACGCCGCGCTCATCCGCGCCGACGGCTCGGTGGTGATGCAGGTGACAACCGCCCGCGATGTTGAATTGCCGAGCCCGCCGCCGGAGGCGATCCAGGTGGCGGCCGACGGCCTGCCGGCGCTGATCGAACCGAGAATCCGCAACATCGTCGGCGCGATCGTCAAGTTGAGGCAGATCCCCGACACCTATCTCTACACGCTGCGGCTGGTCGATCCGGAAGTGATCAGGGCGCGGCAGCTGGTGCGGGCGAACGCCGAGGACTACCGGACGCTGGAAGGCAACCGGACGATCACCCAGATCGCGTTCGCGCTGTCCTATCTCGGCCTGGCGCTGGTCATCGTCATGGCGGCGATCTGGACCGGCATCGCCGTCGCCGACCGGCTGGTGCGGCCGATCCGGCAACTGATCGGCGCGGCGGACCTCGTATCGACGGGCAATCTGGACGTCCAGGTGCCGGTGCGCCGTTCGGACGGCGATGTCGCGTCGTTCGCCGAAACGTTCAACACGATGATCCGGGAGCTGAAATCGCAGCGCAACGAGGTGTTTGCGGCGCGCGACATGATGGACGAACGCCGGCGGTTTTCCGAAGCGGTGCTCGCCGGCGTCACGGCCGGGGTGATCGGCGTCGGGCAGGACGGCGACATCACCATCCTCAACCGGTCGGCGGAAACCATGCTCGGCATCGACGGCGGACAGGCGGTCGGCAGGACGATCATGTCGATCCTGCCGCAGGTCGGCCAGGTGTTCGAGGTGGCGCGCGATTCGCGCCGGGCGGCCTATCGCGAGCAGGTGACCTTCTTTGCCGGCGGCGCCGAGCGGACCTTCAACGTCCAGGTGACGATCGAGCAGAGCGAGCGGAGCGACGAACCGCGCTCCTATGTGGTCACCGTCGACGACATCACCGATCTGGTGCAGGCGCAGCGTTCGACGGCCTGGGCCGACGTGGCGCGGCGCATCGCGCACGAAATCAAGAATCCTCTGACGCCGATCCAGCTGTCGGCCGAACGCATCCGGCGGCGCTTCGGCAAGGTGATTGTCGAGGATCGCGAGATCTTCGATCAGTGCACCGACACAATCATCCGGCAGGTCGGCGATATCGGCCGGATGGTCGACGAATTCTCCGCGTTCGCGCGGATGCCGAAACCCGCCATGCAAATGATGGATTTGCGCGATACGCTGCGCGAAGCGTCCTTCCTGGTCGAGGTCAGTCGATCCGACATCAAGTTCGAACGCCGCTTCGACCAGGAGCCGCTGATCGCCACCTTCGACAACCGGATGATCGGTCAGGCAATCGGCAATGTCATCAAGAACGCCGCGGAGGCGATCGAAGGCGCGGAGTTCAAGGACGGCGAGGTCGGAACGATTCTCATCCGCGCCGCCAAGGCGAAGGGTTTCATCATCGTCGACGTGATCGACAACGGCAAAGGACTGCCGCGCGAGAACCGCCAGCGGCTGCTCGAGCCGTATATGACGACGCGTGACAAGGGCACCGGACTTGGCCTCGCAATCGTCAAGAAGATTGTCGAGGAACATGACGGCAAGCTCGAGCTTCACGATGCGCCGGCGGATTTTCATGGCGGAAGGGGCGCGATGATCCGAATCGTCCTGCCTCAGATGAACGATGCGGACGGGGCCGGGGGGCCCAGACAACAAGAAAAAGCGAAGGCTGAAAATGGCGTCTGATATTCTGATCGTCGACGACGAAGGTGACATTCGGGATCTGGTGGCCGGCATTCTTGACGACGAAGGCCACGAGACCCGCACCGCCCACGATGCGGACAGCGCACTGGCCGAGATTTCCAGCCGGGCGCCGCGCCTGGTGTTTCTCGACATCTGGCTGCAGGGGTCGCGTCTGGACGGGCTGGCGTTGCTCGACCAGATCAAGACCATGCACCCCGACCTGCCGGTCGTGATGATTTCGGGCCACGGCAATATCGAGACCGCCGTATCGGCGATTCGCCGCGGCGCCTACGACTTCATCGAAAAGCCGTTCAAGGCGGACCGGCTCGTGCTGATCGCGGAACGGGCGCTGGAAACGTCGAAACTGCGGCGCGAGGTTTCCGACATCAAGCGGCGCACCGGCGAAACCTTCGACCTGATCGGCAATTCGCAGGCGATGAACCAGCTCAGGCAGTCGATCGAACGGATCGCGCCGACCAACAGCCGGGTGATGATCATAGGCCCGTCAGGCTCGGGCAAGGAGATGGTGGCGCGCGCCATCCACGCCCAATCGAGCCGGGCAGCCGCCCCGTTCGTGACGCTCAACGCCGCGATGATCACGCCTGAACGGATGGAGATCGAACTGTTCGGCACCGAGGCGAACGGCGCCGAACGTAAGATTGGCGCGCTGGAGGAAGCGCATCGCGGCATTCTTTATCTCGACGAAATCGCCGACATGCCGAAGGAGACCCAGAACAAGATTCTCCGCGTGCTGGTGGACCAGCAGTTCGAGCGCGTCGGCGGAACGAAGCGGGTCAAGGTCGACGTCAGGATCATCTCGTCGACGGCCCAGAACCTTGAGGCGATGATCGCGGCCGGCGAGTTTCGCCAGGACCTTTTTCATCGCCTGTCGGTGGTGCCGATCAACGTGCCGCCGTTGTCGGAACGGCGCGAGGACGTGCCGGAACTGGTCCGGCATTTCATGGAACTGATCGGCGCCCAGGCCGGGATCAAGCCCAGGCGCATGGGCGACGACGCGCTGGCGGTGTTGCAGGCGCATAACTGGCCGGGCAATGTGCGGCAGCTGCGCAACAATGTGGAACGGCTGATGATCCTGGCGCGCGGCGACGATCGCGACGCGCCGATCACCGCCGACCTGCTGCCGGCCGAGATCGGCGACACGATGCCCAAGGCGCCCAGCCAGTCCGACCAGCACATCATGGCCCTGCCGCTCAGGGAAGCGCGGGAACTGTTCGAGAAGGAATATCTGATCGCCCAGATCAATCGCTTTGGCGGCAACATCTCGCGCACCGCCGAGTTCATTGGTATGGAACGGTCGGCGCTTCACCGGAAGCTGAAGTCGCTTGGCGTCTGATCGGAGCGATTGAGCAGCATATGCGGGTTATCATCTGCGGAGCGGGACAAGTCGGCTACGGCATTGCCGAGAGACTGGCGGCCGAGCGCAACGACGTCTCGGTCATCGACACTTCGCCCGAACTGATCGGCATCATCCGCGATTCGCTCGACGTGCGCGGCATTGTCGGCCATGGCGCGCATCCCGACATGCTGGAAGCCGCGGGCGCGGCCGAAGCCGACATGATCATCGCGGTGACGCTCTACGACGAAGTGAACATGGTCGCGTGCGAGGTGGCGCATGCGCTGTTCAACGTGCCGACCAAGATCGCCCGTATCCGGGCGCAATCCTATCTGCAACCGCACTACCAGGACCTGTTCGCGCGCGAGCACCTGCCGATCGACGTGATCATTTCGCCTGAACTGGAAGTGGGTGAAATGGTGTTGCAGCGAATCGCGCTGCCGGGCGCGAAGGATGTCGTGCGCTTCGCCGACCAGAAGGTCGCCATGCTGGCGATCGAATGCCAGGAAGAGTGCCCCGTCATCAATACGCCGCTGGCGCAGCTGACCGAACTGTTTCCGGACCTGCCGTCGACGGTGGTGGGCGTCAGCCGCAGGGGCAAGGTATTCGTGCCGCATTCCGGCGACCAGTTGCTGGCGGGCGACCTGGCCTATGTGGTGACGTCGAAGGAGCAGGTGCGCCGGACACTTGGGCTGTTTGGCCATGACGAGACCGAGGCGACGCGTATCGTTATCGCCGGCGGCGGCAATATCGGCCTGTTCGTGGCGCGGGCGCTGGAACAGCGCCAGAGCCGGGCGCGGGTCAAGCTGATCGAAAATACCCGCGAGCGCGCGGTGGCGATCGCCGACCAGTTGCGCAAGACCGTCGTCCTGCACGGCAGCGCGCTCGACCAGAAATTGTTGCAGGAAGCCGACATCGAGGACGCCGACCTGATGGTGGCGCTGACCAATAGCGACCAGGTCAACGTTCTGACCACGGTGATGGCCAAGCGGCTCGGCTGCAAGGCAGGTCTGGTGCTGCTGAACAACCCCGCCTATCACGACATCACGCCGACGATGGGCATCGACGCCTATATCAACCCGCGCAACGTGACGATCTCGCGGGTGCTGCAGCATGTGCGGCGCGGCCGCATCCGTGCGGTGCATTCGATCCAGCGCGGCGCGGCCGAAATGATCGAGGCCGAGGCGCTGGAAACCTCGCCGCTCGTCGGAACGCCGCTGCGCGACATCGACCTGCCGGCGGGAATGCGCTTCGGCGCGATCTATCGCGACGGCGCCGTGATCAAGCCGGACGGCTCAATGGTGATTCGCCCGCACGACCGCGTCATCATCTTCGCCATGTCCGCGGCGGTGCGGCAGGTCGAACAGATGTTCCGCGTGTCGCTGGAATTTTTCTGACCCTCTTTTTCTGGACCCATGATGCCCAAGACAGCCTATGTGAACGGTCGATATCTTCCGCATCGAGACGCCGCGGTTCATATCGAGGATCGCGGCTACCAGTTTGCCGACGGCGTCTACGAAGTGTGCGAGGTGGCTCGCGGCAATCTGATGGACGTCACCGGCCATCTCGACCGGCTGGACCGGTCGCTTCGGGAGTTGCGCATCTCCTGGCCGATGGCGCGGGCCGCGCTGGTGACGGTGATGCGTGAGGTGGTGCGCCGCAACAAGGTGGTCAACGGGTTGGTCTATCTGCAGGTGACGCGCGGCGTCGCGCCGCGCGACCATGTTTTCCCGGTCAAGCCGGTGCGGCCGTCGATCGTTGTGACAGCCAAGAAATCCGATTCCAATGCGGCGGCGAAGCGGGCCCAGACCGGCGTCAAAGTGATCTCGGTGCCGGAGAATCGCTGGGAACGGGTCGACATCAAGACGGTCGGCCTGTTGCCGAACGTGCTCGCGCGCCAGAAGGCCAAGGAGGCGGGCGCGCAAGAGGCGTGGTTCGTAGACCCCGACGGCAGCGTCAAGGAAGGCGCGGCGACCAATGCCTGGATCGTCTCCAAGGACGGCAAGCTGGTGACGCGGCCGGCGGAGCAGGGAATCCTGCGCGGCATCACCCGCACGACGGTGTTCAAGGTCGCCGAAAAACTTGGCTTCGACATCGAAGAGCGGAATTTTTCGCTCACGGAAGCCTACGATGCGCGCGAGGCGTTCATGACCGCCGCGACCGCCGTGGTGATGCCGGTGGTGGAGATTGACGGACGTTCGATCGCCAACGGCCATCCCGGCTCGGTGGCGACCGCGCTGCGCGCGGCCTTTTTCGAGATTGCGGAAAAGACGCCCGCCTGATACCGCTCCGCAACGGGCGGACAGGGGCGGCGATGCGCCCTTTTTCGACTGACGACGCAGCGCCAACGCCTTGACAACAAGGCGTCTGTCCGGTGCTACTGTCAGACAAGAGCGGGGACACGGAAGAAAACAAAAATGGCGGAACGTTCGCAAAATCTTCAGGACCTGTTCCTGAACTCCGTTCGCAAGAGCAAGAACCCACTGACGATTTTCCTGATCAACGGTGTGAAATTGACCGGGGTGGTGACGTCCTTCGACAATTTCTGCGTGCTGCTGCGCCGCGACGGGCACCCGCAGCTTGTCTACAAGCACGCAATCTCGACCATCATGCCGAGCCAGCCGGTGCAGATGTTCGAAGGTGAAGAAGGCGCCTGATTGGCCGAAAACCGCAACGACCTGCCTGAAGACGGGCGCAGTCGTCTGACCGCTGACGCCTCGACTGGACGTGCGGCGATCGTCGTTCCGGTGCTGTCGCGCCAGTTCCGCACGGACGACGACGAGGATGCATCGCGCCCGCGACTGGTCCGGTCGGCGCAGGCCCGCCTCGAAGAGGCGGTGGGGGTCGCCCGGGCGATCGATCTGACGCCGGTGGTCACCGAGATCGTCAACGTCTCGGACCCGCGCCCGGCAACGCTGCTGGGCAGCGGAAAGGTCAAGGATCTGGCCGACTCGGTTGCCGAGAAGGCGCTGGAGCTGTTGATCGTCGATCACCCACTGACGCCGGTCCAGCAGCGCAATCTGGAAAAGGAAACCAAGGCCAAGGTTTTGGACCGGACCGGGCTCATTCTGGAGATTTTCGGACGCCGCGCCCGCACCAAGGAAGGTTCGCTGCAGGTCGAACTGGCGCATCTGAGCTATCAGAAGGGGCGGCTGGTCAGAAGCTGGACCCACCTTGAACGGCAGCGCGGCGGCGCCGGATTCCTGGGCGGCCCTGGCGAAACCCAGATCGAATCCGACCGCCGCATCCTGCAGGACAAGATCGTCAAGCTGCGTGGCGAGATCCGCGAGGTCGAACGCACCCGAGACCTGCATCGCAGGCAGCGCAAGAAGGCGCAATATCCGGTCGTCGCCGTCGTCGGCTACACCAATGCCGGCAAGTCGACGCTGTTCAACCGCCTGACCGGGGCAGGGGTTCTATCGGAAGATATGCTGTTTGCGACGCTGGACCCGACGCTCAGACGGGTGAAGCTGCCGCACGGCGCCACCGCAATCTTTTCCGACACGGTCGGCTTCATCTCGAACCTGCCGACCCATCTGGTGGCGGCGTTCCGGGCGACGCTGGAGGAAGTCGTCGAGGCCGACCTGATCGTGCATCTGCGCGACATTTCAGATCCCGACACCGCGGCGCAGGCCGCCGATGTGGAGCAGATCCTGCACGATCTGGGGGTTGAAACCGGGCCGTCCAGCAGGGTTCTGGAAGTCTGGAACAAGGTCGATCTGATCGATGCGCAGACGCGGGAGCGCCTGCTGGAGGAAAACGCGTCGGTCGGGCAGGGGAGGCCGACCACCATTTCGGCGATCACCGGCGAGGGCGTCGGCGATCTCTTGTCGGTGGTCGAGCAGCGGCTCGGCGGCGACATCCGCCGTGTCACGGTGACCATCGCGCCGGCGCAACTTAGCCAGCTCGACTGGATCTACAGCCGGGCGAGCGTGTCGGGCCGCAAGGACAATGAGGACGGGTCTGTGACGCTGACGGTCGAGGGCCCGGAAAGCTCGATCACCGAACTCGGGCGGCGGTTGCGCAAGGCCGGGTAACCAATCTTCAGGGCCTGCGCTTGGCGTCCTGCCAGAGCTGCTCCATCCGGTCGAGGCTGGCTTCGTCTAGGCTTGAGCCTGTTTCCGTCAATCGCCGCTCGACGTGATGGAAGCGGGTCAGGAATTTGTGATTTGTGCCGGCCAGGGCCGTCTCGGCCTCAACGCCCAGGTGGCGGCCGAGATTGACGGTGGCGAACAGGATGTCGCCGAATTCGTCCTTGATCTCGTCCTGGCGTCCGGCGGCGATGGCGGCGCGCAGTTCGCCGATCTCTTCCTCGATCTTGTCGAGAACCGGCGCGGCCTCGCCCCAGTCGAACCCGACGGTCGCGGCTTTCTGCTGCAGTTTGAGGGCGCGCACCAGCGCGGGCAGGGCGACGGGCACGCCGTCGAGAAAGCCGCTGCCGCGGTCCTCCGGGGCGAGCCCCCTGGCGAGACGCTCGCGCCTGCGGGCCGCCTTTTCGTCCGCTTTGAT
>APMI01012813.1_pt1 | contig 19430 bp, 12 predicted proteins | sample 667938 | NCBI WGS metagenome assembly APMI01 (sample SAMN01084076, study PRJNA167559) | wastewater metagenome | biome: Wastewater | place: Denmark: Ejby Moelle, Odense | collected 2011-11-28 | reverse complement strand
AAATTAGGAGAATACAATGAAAAATATAAGTTTAAGAAATGCCTTAATGGCATCTGCTGTCGCATGCCTTGTTTATGGCGCACCTGCTTTTGCGACAGAAGGTTATTTTCAAAATGGCGCGGGCGCAAAATCAAAAGCTGTTGCTGGCGCCGATGTTGCCGCAGCAGATGATGCAATGGGCGCATCATTAAACCCCGCAGGGATTGTTGGTATTGGTGATGAACTTGCACTAAGCGCAACTTTATTTAATCCTGTACGTGGCTTTAAAGGAACAACACAAACAGGCTACCCATCGTTTACACCGGATGGCAAGGTTGAAAGCAGCCTTAATTATTTCCCCGTCCCTGCATTCGGTTATGTACGCCAGATTGATGATATGTCTGCATTTGCAGTTAACATGTACGGCAACGGCGGCATGACAACATCATATAATGATAAGCTTGCACGCACCGTTTACACATCACCTGAAACATCAATGCCTTGTGAAGGTGTTTTCTGCGGCGGCAAAGTTGGTGTTAACCTTACACAATTGTTTGTAAGCGCAACTTATGCACGTAAACTAAACGATAAGGTTACAGTTGGCATTTCACCAATGTTTGCTTATCAAATGTTTAAATCATACGGCCTTGGCATGTTTGACCAAATGGGCGCGATGTATGGTGCAACTCCAGGCTATATGACCAATAATGGATTTGATGATTCTCATGGTTTTGGCGTTAAACTTGGTCTACAAGCAAAGTTAACACCTAATCTTGACCTTGGCATTTCTTATCAGCCAAAAATCAACATGTCTCGCTTTAAATCATATTCTGGTTTGTTTGCCGATCGTGGAGATTTTGACATTCCCGATGATTTAAATGTTGGGTTTGCATATAAACTTAATGACAACACCAAATTTTTATTAGCATATCGTCATATCGGCTATTCTGACGTTGGCGCAATTGGTAATTCTACATCTGCACCTGCATGGTTTGGTATGGCAGGTGGACCAGGATTTGGATGGGATGATGTTGATGTTTACAAACTTGGTGTCATCCATAAATTAAACGATGCAATCACATTACGTGGCGGTATTTCTTCAAACAATAACCCAATTGGTCCTGAAGATGTAACCCTTAACATTCTTGCACCGGGTGTTCAAAAACTTCACCTTGCAGGTGGCTTAAATTACAAAACTAGTGACGCAAATTCATTTGACTTTGGCATTACCTATTCTCCTGAATCCAAAGTTAGAGGGATTGAAGTCACTCCCGCTGGGGCAAACCCTTACCACACCAATGAACTTTATATGCATCAGTTAGAAGTAACTTTTGGCTGGGTACATAAGTTCGGTAAATAACAACCCCTCAGTAGATTATGGGCGCCTTTAAAAGCGCCCATAAAATCTATTTTTATATTAGTTTCTTAGGATATAATTTAATTTTTATATACAATTTCCTGGAGGATAAAATGGCAAGCAAATTAATGATAATATTGGCAAATACCGATCCACGTAACGGCGAAGAATTGGGCGCACCTTTCTTTCAAGCGACCGTTGCAGCAGCAATGGATTATGAGGTAGAGGTTATTTGCACAGCAACCGCAGGGCGCCTTATGAAAAAGGGTGTTGCCGAAAAACTTTTCGTCAAAGAAAGCTCACCAAAATCTGTTTATGAGTTTATCAAGGACGCTGCTGATGCGGGTGCAAAATTCTATTCTTGTACACCAAACCTTGATTTGTTCGACATGACTGAAGACGATCTTATCCCTGAATGTGAAGGCGTTGTTGGCGGCGCATATGTAATTGAACAAATTATGGAAGAAGACGTCAAAGTTCTTACATATTAAGTCAATTTGGCGGAAATCGCAGTAAAATACATGATTGCGCTTTTCCGTCACATTGTTAATATATTAGCGTTGTTTATAATATTAGAAATTGATATTAATATCATTTTCTGATGCTTTAATAGGAAGAATACAATGACAATTGTACGCGGATGCAATTTACCAGATGATTTATTATATGATGTTCCAAACCATATTTGGTTTCGTGAATTGGGCGATGGCAGAGTGAAACTTGGAATGACTTCTGTTGCAACCGCTCTTGCCGGTGAAATTGTTGCTTTTACGCCTAAAAAAGTTGGAAAAAGCGTTGATGCAGGCAAATCATGCGCAACCATCGAATCTGGAAAATGGGTTGGTCCTGCAAAGTCGCTTGCGGCTGGTGAAGTGGTTGAGGTCAATACGGATTTAATGGCCAAACCAAATACCGCAAACTCTGACCCCTATGATGCTGGCTGGATGGTAATTTTACAACCAGCAAATTGGGATGAAGTAAAAGGTGGCCTTACCAAAGGAACAGATGTTGGCGCGCCATATGAAGAAAAAATGGCTGCCGATGGTTTTGCTGGCTGCGCATAATAATTTTTAAAAGTTCCATCGAGACGCGCCCTTTATTGGGCGCGTTTTTTATTGTTATTACAAAAGCTGCAATCATGTTTTGGCCCATAAATTTCATGCGGGCGTTTTATAAGACCGGTAATACAAGTTTTTGTTGCAATATCCCTAACCGGCACTTCATTCATAATCTTCTCGACAATGGGCAAGTCAAGCATGGCTTCGGCTTTGAATGTACCTTGATATGCAAGCTGCTCTTCATTTAATTCGTAACAATTAGCACCCTCTATATCAATTAAAACTGCATCCATACCACAGTCACGAAATGCGTGATGCCTTTTCAAGAAGAACTCGCCACAGCACATGCCCACATAAGATGAAACATTGGCTTTTTTCATTTTCTCCAAAGTATCAACTAAATGCTCATAATTCATGATGGTAACAACTTCTAAATTACGCTCACGCGCCATTTTATAGGCGTCTCCTACTTCACACTTGCCACATTCGATACAGTCAATTGTATGACGCCATTTGCACCAGTTAGGCTTGGCACAATAGGGTACCAACATCACACTAGCAGTCTCGAGGATTGAACTTGCATCAATATTTTCACCAGCAAGCATTATTGAAGTGGCTTCATCATTATTTAGCTGGAATAAATTTTTTATTTCCCATTTGGCAAGCGCACGCTTAATTAGCATCTCTATATCGCCACGATTAAAACCAACAAATTCAATTCGATTTTTGTCGAAAAAATCTTTGGCAATTTTTGGTAATTCTGTAATCGAATGCCCAGATGCGATTTTACATAGATTTTTCAATGCATCATCAGGTGTAAAATGCCCGTCTGTCGCAAATTTAATGGCTCTAACATTATCATTTTCATAGGCAATATTAAGGCGAAGGGTTGCGCCCTTATTCTTATCTTTGGTTTCATATGAGTTTTCACCCATACGCCAACTACCAAAATCATCAGGCATTGTTAATGGGATGCTTGGCGCCTCTGCCAGAGAAAAATGCGTGCCAATGATTTGAGAAACTATCGCTTTTATCTCATTATCGCTAATGTCACGCCCCAATTCATTGTTTAGCGAGGTCATGCGTCCACTTGCGGTTTCAAGGCCTGTAACAGTTAGCTTTTCAGTAGGCACTAATAGTGCTTGCATAGTGGTTTTCATATCCAGATTTTTAATTATTGAAACAAAGACATAAAAACTATTGCCAATCAATTTCCCAAAGACCGATGCAATCTTTTGGCTTTTGCTATTCTCAAGATCATTTGGTGCTTTAAAATGGCTTTTAACGCCAATATTTTCTAATGCTTTAGCAACCAAATTTGCACTATTTTCCAGCGCAGAAGTAAAATCAAACCCAAGATTTTCAATGTTAGTTATTAGACTAAAGCAAAAATGATTATCATCTAAATAAATTGCCCCGCCACAGCTTGGGCGGCGCAAAGTTGCAATTTCGTGCCGTTCACAATAGCTTTCGCGAACCTCTGGTTCAAAGGCTTGATTAACGCCAACCAAAACAGTCGGCAAAAAATTTTGAAACCGTAAATATGTTGCATCTGGATTTTTTATATGTGCACGCAACGCAGCATAATCTAAATCAACATTATGACGCGCAACCTCATAGGCATTAAATTTTTGATTTATCAAGATTGAGGTTTTGGGCATTTTGTATCGCCTTTATATAAGCACATCATAATATAAAATACCGACCATACAAGATGCAATCACCGCTTAATGGTGCGACAAAAACTATTGCCCAAAATCTTATCATCAAGTGGTAATTGCTTTTTAGTAAAAATGATATCTATTTAGTGGAAAACTATGAGGTCGAAGTGGAAGTTAGAATTGGCAAAATAAAACCGCTTGGCGCAAGCCTTACCAAAGATGGTGTGAACTTTGCCATATATGCGCCCAATGCAACCAATATTGAAATTTTTCTATTTGATAATACTGGTAAGAAGTTAGTCCAAAGTTTTGAACTTTTTAAAGAAAATGATTTTTTCCATGGGGAAATAATCGACGCCAATTCAAATCATACATATGGCATCAAGGCGAAGGGCGAATATGCCCCGCATGAAGGCAATCGCTTTGACAACAGTAAATTATTGCTTGACCCATATTCACTAGAAATCACTGCCCCGATAAATCTATATGATGAAATGATGGTATTTGGCGCGGATACAACAGATTTAATCCCAAAAACCCGCATCATATCACCACAAGAATTTCCCCACAATATATTCAAAGTTTCAGACGAACATCGGATAATTTACGAATTAAACGTCAAAGGATTTTCTGCATTAAATGAAAAGCTGCCGCCTGAAATTCGCGGCACTTTTGCAGGTCTTGCCGCCAAAGAATCGATTGAATATTTAAAATCACTAGGCATAAACTCTGTTGAGCTAATGCCCTCTGCCGCATGGATTGATGAAAGGCATCTTAAAAAACTCGGTCTTAAAAACTATTGGGGCTATAACCCAATTTGTTATATGGCACCCGATCCCAAAATCACACCAGGTGGCTGGCAAGAAGTTCGTGATGCGGTAATCGCGCTTAATAAAGCCGGCATAGAAGTCATTTTAGATGTGGTTTATAATCATTCTGGTGAAAGCGATGAATATGGCCCAACAATTTCAATGCGGGGAATTGATAACCAAAATTATTACCGCCTTGAATATGATAAAGCAAAATATATAAATGATGCCGGAACTGGCAATGTTTTAAATGCTGAAAATTACGCCGTACAAAACCTTATTATTGATAGCCTACGGGCATGGGTGAAATATGGCGGAATATCGGGTTTTAGGTTTGATTTGGCCCCCACCATGCTACGAGATTGGCAAGGGGTTAATTTCAATTCCCAGATTTTGCATATAATCGCCAACGACGTAATATTATCCCAATGCACAATGATTGCTGAGCCGTGGGACATTGGATATGGCGGCTATCAATTGGGCAATTTTCCACAAATATGGAGCGAATGGAACGATAAATACCGCGATACAATGCGTGATTTTTGGCATAACACCGCCATATCACTGGGCAATTTTGCACATTATATTTGCGGCTCACAAAATATTTTTCACAACAAGCAAAAAACCAGAAGCATTAATTTCATAACCGCACACGATGGTTTCACGTTACGCGACCTAGTATCATTTGAGCATAAAAATAATTATGCCAACGGTGAAAACAACAGCGATGGACATAATCATAATATCTCATGTAATCACGGCGTTGAAGGTAAAACACAAGACGATAATATAAATAAGATAAGGCTAAGACATCAAAAAAACCTGCTTTTAAGCCTATTCATATCGCGCGGCACGCCCATGATTTATATGGGTTCAGAATTTGGCAAATCGCAAAATGGTAACAACAACGCCTATTGCCAAGATAATGAAATTTCGTGGCTTGACTGGGATGATTTTAACCATGAATTATTTGAATTCGCCCAGAGACTGATTAAAATTCGCAAATCTTTTACGCCAATAAATGACCAAGAGTTTTTACGCGGGCAAACACAAGACGGGCTTTATCCCGATATTGCGTGGCAAAATTCAAACGGCGACGCACCCTCCCCCCGCGATTGGGACGACCCTAATGGTAAATTTATTGCCGCAACCTTGTATAAAAATGAACAGCGGGTTTTCATTGCCTTTAATCGCGGCGACGAGCGCGAATTTACGTTACCAATTCCACGCGATGGCTTTGATTGGGAAATTGCGGCATCAACTATTGAAAACCAACCAGCGATAAATGATGGAAGAATATTAATTGGTGAATTTTCATCCCTAATCCTAACCGAGGTCAAAAGTGATAAAAAACATACCGTAAGCGATGAAACGCTTGATATAATTTGCGACCAATTAGGAATCGCAAAATCATGGTGGGATATTTCAGGGCAAGAAACCCCTGCTCCAAAGATAAGTAAAATTAAAATCCTTGCCGCACTTGGAATGGATTGCGCAACCGAATATGCGGCACGAAAATCATTACGTGATTATGTCGATAAATTTATCCTTAGGGCCTTGCCATTTTATGCGTCATTTGCAGGTGACGAAACGGAAGAAATTGAAATCTATTCGAATTCTGCAACCCCGATTACATTTGAATTAAAAGACGAAAATAACAATCTTTTAAAATTTGAATACGATGGCGATTATAGTGATAAAATCTTACCAGATGGCAGAAATACAAAATATGCAAAAATTAAACTGCCGCATCTGCCAATTGGTCGTTACGAATTATGGCAAAAAAACAATACAGATATAAGCTGTCTTATAACCGTTGCGCCGAATGAATGTTATCTCCCTGATACCGAAACCATAAATGGCATAAGTGCCCAGATATATTCATTAAAACGCAATCAAACTAGCAGTTTTGGTGATTTTGAAACCTTGAAAGAGGTATTAAAAACAATTGGTACAAATGGCTTTCAAATCCTTGCCATTAATCCGCTGCATGTATTATTCTTAAATGATCGCGACAAGAAAAGCCCATATTATCCATCAGATAGAAGGTTTCTTGAACCACTTTATATCTCAACCAATCATGAAATTACAAACCACGGCGATTATATTGATTATCATAATATTTGGGCAGAAAAATTAAAATCTTTGGAAATTGATTTTGAACAATTTTCACCAAGCTCAGATTATGAAAAATTCTGCTTAACACATGGCAAGACATTAGATGATTACGCGATTTTTGAAGTATTATCTGAAAAATTTGCGCCATGCCCTTGGTACGAATGGGAAGCAAAATACAAAACCCGTGACGCGAAGGCCATACAACAATTTGCAAAGCAAAATCAGAAACGGATTAATTTCTTTAAGTATTTACAATATCGCTGCGACAAAGAATTAAATGAAGCTGCACAAAATGGTGCCAAAATTGCCCGTGATTTGGCGATTGGCTCTGCACCAATGGGATGCGAAAACTGGTGTGAGCAAAAATTAACCGCACAAGGCGTTTCAATCGGCGCGCCACCCGACCCACTTGGCCCACAAGGTCAGGTTTGGGGATTACCGCCTAAAAACCCATTGGCAATGATTGAAGATGGTTTTAGAAATATTGCGGCACTATTCCGCATAAATATGAAATATGCTGGCGCATTAAGGATTGATCATGCATTGGGTCTTAATCGCCAATTTTGGGTTCCAAGCGGTATGAACGGCACCGAAGGAACCTATATCAATTTCCCCTTCAACCATCTAATGAATGAGTTGAAACTTGAAAGCCAACGTGCAAAATGCATCGTAATTGCCGAAGATTTGGGAACAGTTCCAAACGGTTTCCGCGAAACAATGGAACAGGTCAAGGCCCTTTCATACAAAGTAATTCCGTTTGAACAAAATTATGACGGCTTTAAACCGCCTTCAGATTACCCGCACCTTTCACTTGCCTGTGCCGCAACCCATGATTTACCACCAATAAAAGGATGGTGGGGTATGACAGATTTAAAAGAGCGTTTCACACTTAATCTTTATAATAAGGATGAGTTTGCATCCGCAATAGCCATTCGAGAAAATGAAAAAACTGCACTTATAACAGCCCTAATCAAAGAAAAACTATTGCCAGAAGATTTTGCAACCAATGAAATGAACATGGATTTGGCGGCGGCAATTCACGCATTTCTTGCAAAAACCAATGCCATATTAAAAATCATCCAAATCGAGGATTTAGCCGGAGAGATAATACCAATTAATCTTCCCGGAACCGATAGCGAAAGAAAGAATTGGCAAAAATATATCAACCCAACACTAAATGAAATATTTTCAGATGGAAATAAGTGGTCAAAAATAATATTGTCCACAATGTCATAAGCAAACTGCACTAAAAATAGGAAAATGCTGATATTAGCCTAAAATAAAGGCAAAACTATATTGCAGGTGGGGCAAATGTTTGGCACTATTTCTCATAATAATATAAATGGAATAAATCATGGCTGCACCAAACCCTCCCGCCTTAGACAATCCTGAGGTTCTTGCTGAAAAGATTGTTGATGCACTAATTTACCGCATCGGTAAGGATCAAAAAACCGCACGTCCGCATGATTGGCTGGCGGCAACCGTGCTTGCAATTCGCGATCGCATCATCGACAAATGGTTTGCATCAACCCGTGCAGCACACAAGGCCGGCGCAAAAAGGGTTTATTACCTATCTTTGGAATTTTTGATTGGTCGCCTTTTGCGTGACGCTTTCTCAAACATGGGTGTTATGGAAGAGGTTCGTAGCGCCCTTCAAACCCTTGAAGTTGATTTAGAAATCATTCGTGAACAAGAGCCAGATGCCGCTCTTGGCAACGGTGGTCTTGGTCGTTTGGCGGCTTGCTTTATGGAAAGTTTAGCATCGCTTGAAATCCCAGCTTATGGTTATGGTATTCGTTATTTAAACGGCATGTTCCGCCAAAGAATTGATGATGGTTGGCAGGTAGAATTACCGGAAAACTGGCTTGACCACGGCAACCCATGGGAATTTGAACGCCGTGAAAGTTCATACAAAGTTGGTTTTGGCGGTGAAGCAGCCGCTGATGAAACCGGCATGATTAAATGGGTTCCGGCCGAACAAGTTATTGCCACCGCATTCGATACACCAGTTGTTGGCTGGCGCGGAAAACGCGTTAACACCCTAAGACTTTGGAGCGCATATCCAATCGACCCTATTCGCCTTGATGCCTTTAATGCCGGCGACCACATTGGCGCATTGGTGGCAAAAAACCGCTCAGAAGCCTTGATAAGGGTTTTATATCCCGCCGATTCATCACCCGCTGGGCAAGAATTGCGCCTACGCCAAGAATATTTCTTTTCTTCGGCTTCTATTCAAGACATTGTGCGCCGCCATATTCAATATTTTGGTGATATTAAAACCCTTCCAGATAAGGCAGCAATTCAATTAAATGACACTCACCCGGCGATTTCAGTTGCCGAATTGATGCGGCTTTTAATTGATATTCACAACCTTCCATTTGCCGAAGCATGGGATATTACCGTCAAAACCTTTGGCTATACCAATCACACATTATTGCCAGAGGCGCTTGAATCTTGGTCATTGCCATTATTTGAACGCCTATTGCCGCGCCATATGCAGATTATTTACGCGATTAACGCCAAAATCCTGCGTGAGGCACGTGCCAAGAATGACAGTGATGAATTTATCCGTTCAATTTCACTAATTGACGAAAATGGTGAGCGCAGGGTTCGTATGGCAAACCTTGCTTTTGTTGGGTCTCACTCAATCAATGGCGTTGCCGCACTTCATACTGATTTGATGAAAGAAACCGTTTTCCACGGCCTACATCAACTATATCCAAACCGTATCAACAATAAAACCAATGGCATTACCCAAAGGCGCTGGCTATTCCAATCGAACCCTGATTTGGTTAACCTTGCCAAAGAAGCAATTGGCGATGGTTTTATGGATGATTTTTCAAAAATCGCTGAGCTTGGGAAATTTGCCAAGGATAAGGCGTTTCAGGAGAAATTCTCTGCGGTTAAACTGAAGAATAAAATCCGCCTTGCCGAGCATTTGCGTAGAACAATGGGCGTAAAGCTTGACCCGCATTCACTTTTTGATGTGCAGATTAAACGGATTCACGAATACAAACGCCAATTGCTTAATTTGCTTGAGACCATTGCGCTTTATGACCAAATCCGTTCGCACCCTGAAAAAAATTGGGTTCCACAGGTTAAGATTTTTGCAGGCAAGGCCGCATCATCGTACACACGCGCAAAGCAAATCATAAAACTTACTAATGACGTTGCGCGCCGCGTGAATTTTGACCCCGTGGTCGGTGATTTGTTAAAAGTTGTCTTTGTTCCAAATTACAATGTATCGCAGGCTGAAATTATTATTCCTGCTGCCGATTTATCAGAGCAAATCTCAACAGCGGGTATGGAGGCATCAGGAACCGGCAATATGAAGCTTGCTATGAATGGTGCATTGACCATTGGCACTTTGGACGGTGCAAATGTTGAGATTAAAGACAATGTTGGGGATGATAATATTTTTATTTTCGGCAAGACCGCATCAGAAGTGCTTGAACTACGCCAAAACGGGTATAATCCACGCGAATTAATCGAAAATTCAGCCGAACTTACCCAGGCACTTAATTCAGTGGCCAGTGGCGTGTTTGCACATGATGACCCGAACCGTTATAGTGACCTTGTTCATGATTTATATAATAGCGATTATTTCATGCTTGCGGCGGATTTTGATGATTATTGCGACACCCAAAGAAAAGTTGATAATCAATGGCTTGACAAAAGCGCATGGACTGAAAAAGCAATTATCAATAGCGCTAATATGTCGTGGTTCTCATCCGACCGCACCATTTCTGAATATGCCAAGGACATCTGGAGAGTAATTTGACCCTAAACACCAATGAAATTGAAGCGATTGTCAATGGAAAACACGATAATCCGTTTTCAGTTTTAGGGGTTCAAAAAGAAGAAAACGCTTACATTGCACGCACCTTCATAATGGGTGCGGAGCAAGTAACCGCTTTTGACGCAAAAGGCATTGAATTGGGTGATCTAAAACCGATTCATCCAGAAGGGCTTTTTGAGGGAAAGATAAAAGTTAAAGGACCACAACCAATAACCTATCGCGCACGTGCTTTGGGTACAGAATGGCTTGTGACAGACCCTTATACATTTGCACCAGTTCTTGGTCCGATTGACGATTATCTAATTGCCGAGGGCTCGCATAAACGGCTCTTTGATGTCATGGGCGCACAGGCAATCCACCACCAAGGTGTTGATGGCGTCAATTTTGCTGTCTGGGCACCCAATGCCGCAATTGTTGCAATTGTAGGCGATTTTAACGATTGGGATGCGCGGAAACATGTAATGCGTTATCGCCTTGATATTGGGGTCTGGGAAATCTTTATTCCCCATATCGGGCTTGGGCGCGCATATAAATTTTCAATTCATGACAAAGCCGGTAATCAATTACCTTTAAAAGCAGATCCGTTTGCATTTGCATCCGAATTACGTCCATCAACCGCATCTTTGACCACGTCAAAACCAGAATTTGTATGGAATGATGATTGGCATAGAAATCATTGGCGTAACTCTAACCCTAGTGAGTTGCCAATATCAATTTATGAGGTTCAAGCAGGTTCATGGCGCAAGGGATGGCAGGGGGAATTTTTAAATTGGGATGAACTATCCGAAACCCTATTGCCTTATGTAATTGAAATGGGCTTTACCCATATCGAGTTTTTACCGATTTCTGAATACCCACTTGATGAATCTTGGGGATATCAAACTACGGGGCTTTATTCGCCATCCGCGCGCTTTGGCACAAAAGAAGCCTTGGCAAGATTTATTGATAAAGCTCACCAAAGTGGAATTGGCGTTATTATTGATTGGGTTCCCGCCCACTTCCCATCTGATAATCATGGACTTTCAAATTTTGATGGCACCGCGCTTTACGAGCATGCCGACCCACGCCTTGGTTTTCATCCAGATTGGACAACATTTATTTATAATTTCGGTCGGCGTGAGGTGGTTTCATATCTTGTAAACAACGCCCTATTTTGGGCGGAAAAATACCATGTCGATGGTTTACGTGTCGATGCCGTTGCCTCCATGCTTTATCGTGATTATTCACGCAAAGCCGGTGAATGGCTGCCAAATTCAGAAGGCGGTCGCGAGAATTGGGAAGCCGTTGAATTTTTAAAACGCACCAACGGCGAATTAAGAAATCTTGGTCTTAATACCCTTACGATCGCCGAAGAATCAACTTCTTGGGCTGGTGTAACCCATAATGAAGGCCGCACCGGTCTTGGCTTTGGCTTTAAATGGAATATGGGGTTCATGAATGATACTTTGCGCTATATGGCGCGCGACCCAATTCATAGGCAATATCACCATAATGAAATAACGTTTGGTTTGATGTATGCCTTTTCGGAAAACTTTGTTTTACCTTTAAGCCATGATGAAGTTGTACATGGCAAGGGCAGTCTTTTAAACAAAATGGCGGGCTCATGGGAGCAAAAGTTCCAAACCTTACGTGCATATTATGCCTTTATGTGGGGCTATCCTGGTAAAAAGCTTTTATTCATGGGGCAAGAATTCGCCCAAGTCAGAGAATGGAGTGAGGCACGCGCACTCGATTGGGATTTGCTTCAATATGAAAGCCATAAGGGAATTCAAACATTTGTAAGGGATTTGAACAATCTTTATAAATCCCGCCCTGCCCTGCACAGTCGTGATTGCCGTCCCGATGGGTTTGAATGGCTGGTGGTTGATGACAATAAGAATTCTGTCTTTGCATGGCTACGTTTTGCCGAAAATCAAAATCCAATTGCGGTAATTTGTAACTTTTCTGGTCAGACGCTTCATAATTATGCCATCCACCTACCCTATGGTGGTGAATGGCAAGAAATTCTAAATTCTGATTCCAAAATTTATAATGGTTATGGCAGTGGCAATATGGGTAAAATCCAAGTTGTTAATAATCAGGCGGAAATAACGATTCCGGCACTTTCTACAATATATATCGAATATAGCGGGGGATAATATGGACGTATCAACAATCAGACCTTTAGCACGTGATACAATGGCATATGTTCTTGCAGGGGGAAAAGGTTCGCGCCTTCACGAACTTACTAATGTTCGTGCCAAACCTGCGGTATATTTTGGCGGCAAGTCACGAATTATTGATTTTGCCCTTTCTAACGCCCTTAATTCAGGTATTCGCCGCATTGGTGTTGCAACCCAATATAAGGCCCACTCATTAATACGCCACCTGCAAAATGGTTGGAACTTCTTCCGCCCAGAACGTAACGAGAGTTTTGATATATTGCCGGCTTCACAAAGGGTTTCCGACACACAATGGTATGATGGGACCGCCGATGCAGTTTATCAAAATATCGATATCATCGAAGATCATAATCCCGAATACATGCTCATCCTTGCTGGGGATCACATTTATAAAATGGATTATGAATTAATGCTGCAACAACACGCCAAAGAAGGTGCAGATGTTACAATTGCCTGTATGGAAGTTCCCATAAAAGAAGCGCATGCCTTTGGCGTTATGAAAGTTGATAAAAAGGATATTATTACCGACTTTGTTGAAAAACCCAAAAATCCACCACCAATGCCAGGTAATCCAGATAAAGCGTTGGTATCAATGGGGATTTATGTTTTTAAAACTAAATTCTTAATCGAGCAGTTAAAACGTGATGCCGCCGACAAAAATTCGAGCCGCGATTTCGGCAAGGATATCATACCCTATATCGTAAAAAATGGTAAAGCGATTGCCCACCCATTTGAAAAATCATGCGTTCGTAATGTGGCGATGGATTATGCCTATTGGCGTGATGTTGGTACAATTGATGCATTTTGGGAAGCCAATCTTGACTTAACCCATACACAACCGCAACTCGATTTATATGATCGCACTTGGCCAATCTGGACCTATTCAGAAATCACACCACCGGCTAAATTCGTCCACAATATGGAAGGACGCCGCGGTGAGGCTATTTCATCACTCGTTTCTGGTGGCTGCATCATTTCGGGCGCACATGTTCATCAAAGTTTGCTATTTACCAATGTCCGAATACATTCCTATTCACGCATACATAGCACGGTGGTTTTGCCATATTGCAATATTGGCAATGATGTCCGCCTTACTAATGTTGTTGTTGACAGGGGGGTAAATATCCCTAATGGACTTGTTGTTGGTGAAGATCCAGAACTTGACAAAAAACGTTTCAGACGCACCGAAAACGGTGTTTGTTTGATTACCAAAGACATGATTGATAAATTAGATTTGACCTAAAATGAAGATTTTAAGCGTTGCTTCAGAGATTTTTCCTTTAATAAAAACCGGCGGGCTTGCCGATGTGGTTGGCGCTATGCCAAGCGCAGTTCATCCCCATGGTTTTGCCGTTACAACCCTTATTCCCGCTTATGGCGCGATTTTGGAAAAACTTGGCAAAGGAACCATTCTTCACCAATATGATGATTTGTTTGGAATTTCGGCGCGCCTTATGCGCCACAAGGTTGGTGAACTAGATATCATCGCCCTTCATGCACCGTTTTTATATGAACGTGATGGCGGCCCCTATGTCGATACATTGGGCAATGATTGGCGCGATAATGCGGTACGGTTTGCGGCACTTTCAAAAGCGGCATCAGACATAGCGGGTGGAATTTGCAAATCCTACCTCCCCGATATTGTTCATGCCCATGATTGGCAGGCGGCATTATCATGCGTTTATATGAAATTCGGCAATGAGCGCGCGCAAAAAACACCAAGCGTTTTAACAATTCACAATATTGCGTTCCAAGGCAAATTTAGCGGTGAGATGTTTGGTATTTTGCAATTACCATCCGAAGTTTACCGTATGGACGGTGTTGAGTATTACGGCGATATTTCATTCCTAAAAGGTGGTATCGCCAAGGCGCATGCCATAACCACCGTTTCCCCAACCTATTCACGTGAGATTTTGCAAAGTGAGTTTGGCATGGGAATGGAAGGTATTATTCAGGCCCGCGAAGCCCAAACCCACGGCATTTTAAATGGCATCGACGATGATATTTGGAATCCTGAAACCGATGATTTAATTGAAAAAAATTATCATTCCAAAAGCCTTATTGACCGTAAGTTTAACAAGCGCAAGATTGAAGCTATTTTCAACCTTAAACGCGCCGCCAACCCAATTTTTTGCGTTATTTCCCGCCTTACATGGCAAAAGGGGATGGACGTATTCATGGAGGCGCTGCCGGATATTATCAACTCTGGCTCTAGGGTTGCGGTTCTTGGCGCCGGTGAAGCATATATTGAAGATCGCCTTAAAAACCTTGCCCGTGAATTTTCAGGTAAATTGGGTATTTATATTGGCTATGATGAGAAACTATCCCATTTGCTTCAAGCTGGTGCAGACGGCATTCTAATCCCGTCACGATTTGAACCTTGTGGGCTTACCCAATTATACGGCCTTAAATATGGCTGCGTGCCAATTGTGGCGCGTACTGGCGGCCTTGCCGACACCATTATCGATGCCAATGAGGCAGCGATGGAGGCAAATGTTGCCACCGGCTTCCAATTCAACAAGGTCACTTATCATGAGATTTTACGCGCCGTAAACCGCGCCATCCCACTTTATCATGATAAACGCAAATGGGCGCAAATCCAACGCAACGGCATGAAAGCAGATTTTAGCTGGAAAAAAAGCGGCGAAAAATATGCCGAAATTTACAAGAGCCTCGTGAAATAAAAAAACTTTATAAAGATGTAAAGAGTTTTTGGAAACCGCGTTTTAAATTTAATTTATACCTCACGCTAATGTTCGCGGCACTCGCTAGTCGCTCACCGCTCCGGTAGGGCGCGCGACTCCGCGCGGTGCTCAATCGCGCTTGCGCTTCGCTTATTTTCCTTATAATTCCAAAACCCTGAGTGAGTGGCGAAGCCACGAGGGTGGGGTTTTGCCTTTACTCTACGCCCGCCCGCAAACAATCATGAAGGCGAACCAAACCAACAGGTTTATTATCATCCGATGTCACAAAAAGGCAGGTGATTTTGCGTTCATTCATCATATGAACCGCCTCTAATGCCAACATATTTTCCTTAACCACGATTGGTTTTGGATTGGCAACCTTGTCAACATCTTTGGAAAGCAAATCATCAATATTACGGCGCAAATCGCCATCAGTAATAATGCCCGCAAGGTGGAAATCCTTATCAAGAACGCCAACCACGCCAAAGGTTTTCGCACTCATCTCTAGGATGGCATCTTTCATTGATGTACCCTGTGGCACAAGCGGAAGATCGCTTCCTTTATGCATCAAATTAGAAACTTTTAACAATGCCGCACCAAGTTTGCCACCAGGGTGGAAAGTTTTGAAATTTTCTTTTTTAAAGCCGCGCAATTCCATCACCGCCACCGCCAAGGCGTCGCCAAGTGCTAGCGTCATTGTGGTCGATGTGGTTGGCGCCATGCCAATGGCACATGCCTCCTTGGCGGCAGGTAACACAAGACCAATATTTGATGATTGAATAAGCGTGCTTTCAGGTCTTGAGGCAACGCCAATAATCGCAATACCGAAACGCTTGCAATGCGCCAAAACATCTGAAAGTTCGGAAGTTTCACCAGAATTTGAAAGCACTACGCAAATATCTTTGGGGGTAATCATGCCCAAATCACCGTGGCTTGCTTCGGCCGGATGCACAAAGAATGACGGTGTACCGGTTGAGGCAAGGGTTGCCGCAATTTTGCGCCCAATATGCCCCGATTTACCCATACCAGATAAAATCACACGCCCTTCACAATTAAGAATTAATTCAACCGCTTTGGCAAAGTTTTCATCAAGGCTTGCGGCAAGTAAATTCAACGCCTCCGCCTCTGTGGTGATAACATTCGCGCCTTGTTCGATAATTTGTGTATGTGACATAGAAAACCTATTCTTTGACTGCTTCGCCGCTAACTGCTTCCCTTGAGGGAAGCTGTCACCGAAGGTGACTGAAGGGTGGCGCAAAATTCAATTTATCATAATGGCGCATTTAGCATCACCATCATCACCCTTCCGTCACTTGCTACGCAAGTGCCACCTTCCCTCAAGGGAAGGAGTTAATACGCCTATTTAGGCGGGTTTGGATTGGAACTCAAGAATGGGGTGCATTGCCCATTTGCAACCAAGTTTGTAACAATAAAAATATACTGATTTTATTATATTTTTTGCCATTTATTACAATTTTCATCCCCCACCAAAAACCCTGACATTTCCTGACATTTCACCTCCCCCAATCCTGCGCCAATTTATAATGAATATTAATGCCAATTGTGAAGCGTGGGGATAAAAACCAAGAATTGGCATACTTGCTATTTTACGCAGGATGGAATCAAGGTTTAAAATCGGCAATTATCAATTAAAGGCTTCACTTAATATGAACATAAAAAATAAAGCCGCAATTATAATTTTAACGGCAATATTGCCAAATATCGCATTAGCAAAACCACAACAAATCAATACTTGTGCGGCAAAAATCATACCGATTAAAACCTATGATTATAGCAAACATGATTCAGATAATATTTGGCTTGAGAAAAAATATAAATATCAGCAGAAATCATCAAAACTAACTTATATTGGCTCAATTCATATTAACAAGCCAGAACCCGAATTGTTCTATAAAATTCGTGACGATATTGCCGAGATTAAACCTGATTTCGTTTATGTGGAAAATGACGATATTTCGTGGTTTGATAAATTAACATCCGACCAAGATTATGCAATGAAAAACTATCACGAAACACGCTATGCAGGATTTTGGGCAAAGAAAAATGGTGCAAAATTAAAGTCGCTTGAACCACCACAAGAAGAATTATTGAAATATCTCGCTAATAAATTTGGCGCGCGAAAAGCCTCAACAATATTATATATGCGAACCGCAGCAACAATACGCGATAGGTTCGGTGCAAAAAATGATGAAATTGAGAAATATGTCACCAATGAAATCAATAAATATAATCCTATATGGGCAAAGACAAACGCGGAAGACAATGTGAAATCAATTGATGAGCTTAAGAAGGCCGCCAAACAATATTTCCCAGATATTGAATATTATGAAGCACCCAATGGCTGGTTTGACCCGACATCAAGCTCAAAACAAACCGGAAGTAAATTTGCAAATACCATAATCAGCGCGGCAAGTGATTATAGAACAGAATATATGTTCAAAAATATAAGCCAAGATGTACTTGATGGCAAAAATATAGTCGCTGTTGTAGGCATGACGCATTTAGAGGTTCAAGAAGATGCGTTTGATTGTTTGTTTAAGGAAGTCAAATGATGCCATTCAAACAAATTTTTTATGATTATTTCATATTAAGGAAAGTTTTTTGTGAGTATTAAACTGAAATTATTATTTATCGTTTGTTGTTTCAACACAACGCAATCATATGCGCAAGAGTTAAATGATATTGATAATTTTAATAATTCAAAACTCGCAATAAAAAAGCTTTGGGATTTAGAAAGTAGGAATGAAACTGTATGCAAAGTCAGCACCTTAGGTAATAAAATTGAAATAAGGTACATTGGAGAAACCAATCAAAAACTAGTAGATTGTTTGTCAAAATATAAAAAAAACAAAAGGGTAATCCTGAAAATCACTTCACCAGGCGGGAATACAGAAACAGCAATTTCCGCTGCTGAAATAATTGAAAAACATAAATGGTCGGTCGAAGTATTAGGATTTTGTCTTTCTTCTTGCGGTAATTACATAATTCCTGCTGCTCGCAAGCTTATTGTAAAACCATATTCTATTATTGCACTTCATGGCTCTAATCCACCCTCATCCCAACAATTACGTGACGCATTCAAAAAAGTCCGAATTGAAAATGGTGCAATTGATAATGATGAACTTAAAAAAGAACTTGATAACGATATCAAACGAAATGATGCCATCTTCCAGCGTCAGAATGATGCTGCGCTAAGGCTTGGAGTAAAAAAATATTGGCTTAGCCCCGATCCTGCAATCATGGCAATCGCAGAAAAATCAGCAAATAAAAGCGGAATGTGGTATATTGATCGAGAAATGTACTCATCATGCATTGGGAAAATTAGGCAAAATAACTTTTGGCAACCAAAGAATGAGAACGAGTGGTTAAAATTAAAAAGCCTGTTCGATAAGAAAGATTATGGTCTTATAAGGAGAGAAAGTTGGAAAAAATATAATTGCGAATAGAATATACTGAACTTTTTTAAATTTAAAATATTTCATACACTTCCCCTTCCTAAACTTGTTGGACAGAAAAATCCTTAATCCTAATCCTTTAATTCGCATTTTATCACCCCGCCCCCTTCCCTTTTCCTTTAAAATATGCTTAAAGCCGCGCCTTAACGTTGGTTGTGGTCAGCCTTGGCGGGGGTTTCGTGGTGAAATTTTCGTGAAAGTGCCTGATCCATCGGGGTGGATTACCCAAATCCCACCTTGCCGCAACCTAAATACAGGGAAGTAAAAATGCCATTTTATGAGCATATTATTATGTCTCGTCCTGATATTTCTACTCAACAAGTAGAT
>APMI01002071.1_pt1 | contig 19430 bp, 19 predicted proteins | sample 667938 | NCBI WGS metagenome assembly APMI01 (sample SAMN01084076, study PRJNA167559) | wastewater metagenome | biome: Wastewater | place: Denmark: Ejby Moelle, Odense | collected 2011-11-28 | reverse complement strand
CAGAAAGAAGGCGCATTTAGTGACACGGTTTCCTCCATCAAATTTGAGAACGAAACTCAGGCAATTGAACATTTTACAGTGGTGCGAAAACGGTTCCTTGATGTGAATTCTTGGGAACTATTTGCAGGTGAAGAGAAAGCATCATTTTCGCTGACAGATGCTAACGGAAACTTTCTTCTGGATCATCCCGCGGTTGGAAATTTTATCAAAATTAAAATTCCCGGGCTACACAATCCGACTGGAGAGGGTTTCGACTGGGTGAAAATTGAGGAGATTAAGGAAGAGAAAAATTTAAATTTTGAAAGTGTTTACATTCGAGTTCGTCCATCGTCCGATCCCACAAAGCCAGAAGAAAAAGTAGCTCATTTCTTTGATGAAAAGGCGACTTCCAACTTTCTGATCAGACGCGTTGGCGAAGAAATTTTCGCCGAAGTTCATGGCAGAAATGAAGAACCTAATACTGAAAATTTAAATCTTCTGGAAAAAGCGAGAAATCTTTTAGTGGCAATTGGCGGAATGATTGCCGGATCAAAATTCCAGTGGAAATCTCTGACTGAAGGACTGATAAAAATGTGAGATTTGTCCTCTGAATTTCAGGAATTATATTATCTTGATTGAATGAACAATTAGAATTTTCGTTCGATTACATAATCCAACATTAGATGAAGTGACTGTCTGGATTCTGATTCGGGAAACTCATTGAGGATGTCTTTCGCTTTTTGATGGAAATCTTTCATCACTCCTATCGCATAATCCAGTCCGCCTGATTTTTTTACAAATTCCACCAATTCTTTCACCCTTTTCGTGTCGTTGTTGTAGCGTTTAATGGTGTTGAAGTAATATTTTCGGTCGGTTTCATTCGCAGTTCTTAACGTATAGATTAAAGGCAAAGTCATTTTCTGCTCTTTAATATCGATTCCAACCGGTTTTCCGATGATGTTTGAAGTGAGGTAATCAAAAAGATCGTCCTTAATTTGGAAAGCCATTCCTGTTAAAGTTCCGAATTCTTTCATTTTGGCGGCCATTTTTTCATCCGCATTATTGGAAAGAACTCCTATTTCGCAACACGCTGCAATCAAGGTTGCAGTTTTCTGACGGATTATTTCGTAGTAAACCTCCTCTGTAATATCTAATTTTCGGGCTTTTTCGAGCTGTAAAAGCTCACCTTCCGCCATTTCTCGAATCGTTCGTGAAATCACGGCAAGCAAATCAAAATCTTTATGGTCGGTTGAAAGTAAAACTGCTTTCGATAAAAGATAATCCCCCACCAAAACCGCAATTTTATTTTTCCATAAAGCGTTGATAGAAAAGAAGTTTCTCCGTTTAAAACTTTCATCCACCACATCATCATGAACCAAAGTCGCCGTGTGAATCAACTCAATCATAGAAGCTCCCCGAAAGGATTTTTCGTTCACCTCTCCTACCAACTTTGAACAAAGAAAAACAAACATTGGGCGCATCTGCTTTCCTTTCGTGGTAACGATAAAACGGGTGACTTTGTCTAAAAGTGGCACATTGCTCTGCATCGACTCATAAAACTTTTGTTCAAAAAGTTTCATTTCTGTTGCAATCGGTTTCTTGATTTCTTCTACAATATTCGCCACGTATTTATGAGCAATGAGTAATTAGTAATAAGTAATTTTTGATACGAAGGCAAATATAATTAAAAAAGCATGAAAGATTTAGGCAAATCAATAGAAAATCTTAATTCCATCCAAAGCATTTTTCCCACAAAAAAAATCAGCTATGGTCTTTTGTTGTCATAAATGTAGTGACTTTCCTGAGTTCATTTCAAACACATTTCCCAATTCAAAGACCGTAGAGTATAATTTTAGGAATTTTAACAAATATAATTAAAAAAGACCAATTTAGATTGAAGTAGTTTCGATAGCGTACAGTTTACTAACGAAGTTTTTCTCGCGGGATAAAATACAGGCTTTGTTTTACTTTGCCCAGTGGGCTTTTGAATTCTTCCCCGGAAATATAAATTCCGTCCTCATTTACTGAAATTCCTTCAATTTGGCCAACTGATAACGAGCTTCCGATATAATATTTCACCGGTTTCTGATTAAAGAATATTCCAGGTTCGGTCTCACCAAATATGGAAAGAAAAACTTCGGTATTTTTTGTGTATCCAACTAAATAAAGTTTTTTGTCAAAATAAGAAGCATCGGTAACAACAAAATCAGTTTTATAAGATTCAATTTTTTCGGCAGGCTGCTGCACAAAAACATTTGGATTTACGGTGTAATGTGTTACCGATTTTGAAATCCATTCTTTGGTAAAAAGGTGAATTTTTCCGTTCAGGAAAATCATCGCTTCTGCGTCGAAATCGTTGTTGATGTTTTTTGGTTCGAAATCTTTCTGTTCAGGATAGAAAAATGGTATCTCCTGTATAGAATCAATTTTCACAGAATCTTTAAAAGGGATTTTATAAATCTTCAAGTCTTTCCTAGTTCCTGCATTGTTCCCGAAGTCACCAATATAAGTATTTGTGGAATCGCTTGTAATGGCTTCCCAATCCCTGTTTTTTAAATCTGTTTTAATGACATTAAGAATTTTTCCCGAAGATTTGTCGATTTCAAAAACTTCGGAGGAATTTCCCCCATCATTAATCGTATATAATTTGTCTCTGAAAAAAGTAAGTCCGGAAGTTTCTTTCAAAGAATCTGAAAGCGTGGCGACTTTGTATTTTTTAATTTTAAACCATTTCAGGTCTTGCTGAGCGTAAAGGTTCAGAGCAAATAAGAAAGAAAAAAGAAAAAGGATTTTTTTCATTTTTTATCCTGATAAATTTTTCACGAAATTTAAAACAAAAAAACCACCAAACAAAAGTTGAAGGTTTCGTTTTAGTGATTTTTTATTGATTAACTATTTCACTTTTTTATAATACGGAGTACCTCCTACAAAAACAGTTTCATCGTAATTAGAAATATTTCGGGTAGGAGGAGCACTAAATAATCGTTGTACAACACGACCGTCACCATATTTTAAAGTAATTGTATAATTTTCGATGGAATAGGTTCCTTTTCCACCAGTGCAATTATTCAAATTGGTGGAGAAAATTCCTTTATCATTAAAGGTTCCGTCTTTTTTAAATTCAATAACAAATTGGCAGCCGGAATTGTCCAAATAATTCAGTTTTGGATCTTTTCCCCAGTTTGGAGCAACATGGGTGTAAAATCCTTCCAATCTCGCACCATCAACGGATAAACACTTATGGAAACCATGGGTATAACCATCTTTTTCCATATAAATTTCGGTTTTTTTGGTTACCGCAATTTCATCGTAATTATTTTTGAATTTTCCTTTATTTCCATTCATCATCAATTTTCCCCAAGATTCTGGCTGAACAGATTTATCCAAATTAATGATTCCTTCATAGGGCGCATTTGGTAAATAATCTCCGTTTGGATACACCACATAAAAATCTGTAATAGGTTTTGTTCCGGCGGTTACATCATAAAAATCTTTCGGCATGTATTTCATATTTGCCCATAAAATAGGTTTTTCTGTAGATTTTTTCATTGAATTTACATTGGATAAATTTGGTTTTGAATTTGAATTTTCCATTTTCATAAAAGTCACCGATTCCAAAAAAGTTTCCATTTCTTTTTGAAAATTTTCAGTGTTGGTGAGGATCAGGATATTCATCATTTTGGAGTTTTTGGAACTGGTCATTAATATTGCAGCACCAATCAAACCCTCTTTATCAAACGGAGCAGAACCAATCTGCGTTTCCCAACCATTATCGTTTACAGAAGGTTGCATTGTAGCGTCGGAAGTTTTCAAAATCTCTTGAACCAAGGATTTCCATGAAATATCGAAGTTTTTTTTAGCGTCATTTCCGGCTTCAATGGATTTGTATAAAGTCATCACACAAAAGTTTCCGTTTGTATCGTCTTTACTGAAGGTTAACGTTTCAGCAGTTGAAGACTTCGCCCAATTTTTCGGCGGTTGAAAGGTGACAATATCAAATTTTTCCTGCGAAAAAAATAGATTTGAAATGATGAAAAATAGAATGATAAAATATGTTTTCATTGGGTTTTGTTTTGTGGTTTGATTTTTCGAGTGTTACGTAAAGCTTGTCATTCCGTAGGAATCTAAAGTGAAGTTTTTCAACATGGTGAGATTCCTGCGGAATGACAAACCTTGTGTTTTTTGAGAGTTCTTTGATATTAATAATTAACAAGTTTTGATTATTTTTTAATTCCTTTCACCGTCGAAATTTTTCCCGAATGATTTATTTTAAACAAATACATTCCTGCATTTAGACCCGTTGTATTCACGGCGTTTTTCTTTTCATTTAACGATTTTTTAGAAACGAGTCTTCCGTTCATATCCAAAATTTCCAATTCGGCTTTTTCGGAATTTTCTATACTGATATTTACTTCGTCGGTGAAAGGATTTGGATAAATTTTAACCGAAGAATTTGCTAGAACATTTGCTGTTGATAGCGAACTTGTACCCATTCCACGAATTCGCTGATTGAGATTATCAGCAATTAAAAAATTTCCATTGTTGTCGAATTCAATATCATAAGGTCTGTAAAATTTGGCTACACTTGCATGGCCATCCAAAAATCCTTGCGTTGTTCCTGCAATTGTAGAAACCATTCCAGCCTGGGTAATTTTTCTTATTTTGCTGTTTCCGGCATCAGAAACATACACATTTCCGCTGGTATCAACACAAATTCCTACTGGTTGATCAAACTTTGCGGTTGTAGAAGGACCATCCAAAAATCCTTGCGTTGCACCAGCAAACGTACTTACAACCGCAGCAGGAGTAATTTTACGGATTTTATTATTGTTATAATCTGTTACATACAAATTTCCTGCAGTATCAAAAGCAATTTTTACGGGTGCACTAAACGCAGCCACGTTTCCAGCGCCGTTTGCAAGACCAGAAAAACCAGTTCCTGCGAAAGTACTTACAACTCCGGTATTCGAGATTTTACGGATTTTGTTGTTTGCGGAATCTGCGATAAAAATATTGTCATTTGCATCTATTGCAATACCGTAAGGTTGATAAAACGTTGCGGTACTTGCATTTCCGTCCGCACTTCCAATCGCTCCAGTTCCTGCAAGGGTACTCACCGTTCCGTCCGGAGCAATTTTTCGGATTTTATTGTTTTCGCGATCCGCTACAATAAGATTTCCGTTGCTGTCAAACGCCAAATCGTTCGGATAATTAAATGTTGAAGATACCGCTGGTCCGTCGTTACTTCCCGCGACATCATTTCCTGCAAACGTAGTAACTATTCCTCCAGAAATTTTTCTTATTCTATGGTTAGTATTATCAGCAACATAAACATCGCCATTAGATGCTACCGCTACTCCCACTGGATTTCTGAACGTAGCCGTTGTAACAGATCCATTTGTAGCGCCGTAACCACCGTTTCCTGCAAAAGTTGAAACGGTTTGTGCACAAAAATTTATTTGAACGCATACTGCAATAGATATTGATAAAATTGTTTTCATGATATTGTTTTTTAAGGATTAATATTGGTGTAAATCGTAGGATTTATAGAAGAAGATGGTATTTAAGGTTTTAGACAACTTGCAAAAATTCCTGACGAGTTAAAACGAGTATCCAATTTATCTCCGGCAGGAAACGCAATACATTTTCCGTCGCGAGAAATTGTAGGTGTCCCAATTCTTCCTGTGGTTTGAACCGAGTGCGTTTCGCCACCGATGATATTTTTTACCACTAATTTTCCACCCAGATTTGTGGCATCGGTCGTAAATGTAATCCAATATCCATCGTGTGAAATTGGGATTCTTTCACCTTGCGAAATCGGACTATTTCCATTTCCTGGAACACCTTCTGCATTTTTACTTGCACGAATCAAACGTCCTGTATCCACTTCGACAACGTAAATATGTTGTTGTTTATTGGTTGGTGAACCAGACATATTGGTTGCAGTTGTAGCAAAGGTTACAAATTTTCCGTTTCCTGAAATAGTGGGTTTTACCACTCGACTTGCACTTTCATCGCCTTGATCACGTTCCATTCCGTCTGATGTCAAAGAAACTCGACGTAAATTCGGATTACCTCGTTCCCAAACAAAAATATCCCAAAGTTTGTTTCCGTCCCCCTCAACTAATTTATCGGAATATGAATAAAAGGCAACTCTGGATCCATCTTCAGAAACGGATGGATGACTTCCACCTACACCTTTTCCTGTTTTCGGGTCTTTGCTAAGAAGGATGATTTCGCCCGAATTCAAATTTGCGAGGTAAACATTGAACGTCGAATTTCCTTCCACACCAGACGTTAAATTATTTGCAGACGATTGAAAAGCTATCCAATTTCCATCACCCGAAATCGTTGGTGAATCGGAAGGATAATTTCCGTGACAGGTTACACATTTTACCGTGCTGTTCAATAAATTCCAATAAAATACATCGCTTACTCTATTGGTGTCGCCTTGAACAAGATTTGTAGCAAAAGATTCAAAAGCTACGGTGTAACCGTTGTAATTAATTACGGGATTGAAGCTGTCTTTATCGCCACCTTTTCCATCTGAACCACTACTCACAAGAGCAGATTTTCCGTTGTTTCGGTTGAACCACATAATTTGTCGAAATTTTCCGTCGTGATTAGGATCAACTTTGGCGGAAGTCATGTACGCAACAAACTGACCTTCTGTAACTCCCGTTGCGACAACTCCTCCAATTGCAGGTGTTCCGCTTTCCGCTAATATGCCAAATGTTTTTTTGTCTTCACTTCGGCTGACTAAATCGAACGTTTTTTGATTGGCTTCATTGTTATTCGTTGTTGGATTAGAAGGATTGGAAGGCGTTACGGAAGTTTTTGAACAGTCCGCAAGAACGGTAACAACATTGGAAGTAACCGTTCCTTCATTTAAACTTAATTTACAGTTTCTTGAGCCTTTTGTTTGTGTGATATTGTATTGCGAACCTTGAGTAAACCCGCCCAAATTTGAAGTGGTTGAGTGATTAACACTGGTTTCACGCCCCAAATTATCTTTAAAAGTGAACCATTCTCCGACTTCAATTCCTGTGGTTTTCAGAGAAAAAATCGTAATTGGAATTGGAGCTTCTCTTGAGCAATTCGCAACGACGATAATTGGCGTATTTGTAACCGTTCCTTCGTTATAAATCAATTTACAATTTCGAGAACCATTTTTTTGAAAAATTTTGTACTGAGAACCTTGTACAAATCCTCCTAAATTTGTAGTTGTTGAGTGATTAACACTGGTTTCCCGACCGAGATTGTCTTTAAATGTGAACCATTCTCCAGTCTCAATTCCAACAACTTTTAAGGAAAATATGGTGTGTGCATTTTGCGAATAAAAAGAATTCGTACCCAAAAAATTTGCTAATACAAATAGCGAGAAAAAGACTACATTTTTCATGATTTCAATTTTTTAAAGTCCTAGTTTTCCTTTCATTTTTCCTAGAACATTGTTCTTCTTTTCCTTAAGTTTTTCAACCGTAGTTTTTTCCTTTGTGGAAGAATTTTCATCTGAATTTTGAGCAGAATTTGAACTATAATTTTCATTTTTTGATGCACTCAAACTCACTTTTTGATCGGAAATAATGTCGCCTTTCAACCATTCTTTTGCAAAAGTAGTGGCAACGGAATTGGCGTCTTTCCCGGCTCTGTAAATGGCTTTCCATTTCAAAGATTTGTTTTCGTATTCGGGTTTTGCGAATTTTTTATATTTTCCTGAAGTGGTTAATTGTGCATTAAAATCTACCGTTGAAACTAGGTTCAAATATTCGTTCAAGCGGTTTTTAACCATCGTTTCAGGATTTTCAGGATACATTTTCTCCCAATTCGTTTTGTTTGGAGTTGGATCTTTCATGTTTTGGATTTCCTTTTTCTGTAAATCCATGGATTTTTTGGCTTCCGCTTTTTGTTCTGCGGTCATGTAAGCTGCAGCTTGTTTCATCGCTTTTTCGGCTTCAACAATGGCTTGTTCCATTTGTTGGATTTCGCTTGCGGACATTCGATACGGTTCGCTTGTTGGTTTTGCACGTTCCCGCAATTTTCGATATTCATCAATAAATTCCTGGCTGTTTACGTAATTTTTCACGTATTGACAGAGTTCTTGCGTTACCGTTTTTTTATCAATGGAAGTTAAATTCGACATTTTCGGAAGTTTGAACGATTTCAATTGAAATCTTACGCTTCCGTCGTCTTTGTAGGCATCTTCGTCAATCGGTTGGTTTCTGAAATCACCAACCAAATTTTTCAAAATATGTTCTTGCGCAAACTTTTGGGATAATCCAAGTTGTGAAATCACGTCATTGATGACGGTGTAAGACATCAGCGTGAATGCAACTGCACCGATTATAATTGTTTTATAGGTTTTCATATTTTTAGATTTAATTTATCGTGTATTTCCGTTCATTCCTGTATAAACATTGTCCAAAGTCGCGGGTTCTAAAACGATGGTTGCGGTTCCGTCGCCCAATTGAACAGAGGTTACTTTTATCGCCGTCATTTGGATTTTTTGTGAAACCGCTTTTCGCTCAGCTTGGATTTGAACAACAGCAATTTCTCCATTTTGTAAAGCAAATTTTGAATTCACGATAGATTGGAAAGCATTCACCGCTGGAGAATTGGGAATCGTAATGGTTACCGAATTTCCGTTACTCACTAAATAAGAATTCACAATAATTTGTTTTTCAAAACCTCTTTCAAAAGAAGTTCCTTTCACGGGATAACCGTCTTTGTCGGTAAATTTTCCAAATTGGATCGTGCGTTGCGCAAATAAATTTGCAGAAATCGTTACTAAAAGCAGCATTAAAATTTTTAAAGTTTTCATGATATTATATTTTTAAATGATTTGATTTTTAGAAAATGTTTTCATGGTTATTGTTTTTCAACAAGCCAAAATTCTAATTAAAACAAAGGAGAAACAATCCAACAGAAAGGGTAAATTTTTCATCAAAAAAATACACCGAACAAGTGATAAAATCCAGCAAGAAAAATCGGATATTTGTGTAAACGAAAACCGACCATGAAGTTCAAATACCTTTTAATATCCATTTTATTTCTTGTTTTTTTTCTGAAGTTAAATGCGCAAAATTCTTCTAAAATAGACAGTTTGTTGCGTGTTTTGAAAACAGCGAAAGAAGATGAAAAGAAAATTTTATTGCTTTATGAAATCGGGCTAAACTTTGAAACCACCGATTTAGAAAAATCGAAATCGTATTACCGACAAGCTCGAAAACTGGGAAAAAAAATCAAATATTCTTTATCGGAATTTAAATTCATCAGCAATTATTCGTTTTCCCTTAATATGCAGGGAAAATTGGACTCTTCCCTTTATTGGAATTTGAGAGGAATTGAAGAAGCCAAAAAATTAAAATCTGATGAATATCTTGCTAAAGCGTATTTCAACACGGGAACTTCTTATCAATATCTAACAGATTACCAGTCTGCAGTAGAAAATTATCAGAAAGGGCTGGCTTTGTTTGAAAAATTAGATAATGAATTATTGAAAGCACAAGCCAATGATATTTTGACCGTTTTATACACGTCAATGAAGAATTTCAAAAAAGCAAAAAAACATGGGAAATTAGCGGTTCAGCAATTCCAAAAATTAGATCAGCCGCAATTGTATGCTTATTCATTATCGAATTTGGGAGTGCTTTACGGCGATTCCAACCAAAAAGATTCTTCGCTTATTTATCATCAACAAGCCGAACAAATTGCAAAAAAAATAAACGATGAAGTTCTGTTGGCAACCGTTAATCTCAATTTAGGCGATGTTTATCTTTGGAAAAAACAGTTTGAAACGGCAAAGAAACATCATGAAACGGCATTACAATATGCGCGAAAAAACCAACTTTCGGATGTGGAATCGGTGGCTTTAAGAGGATTTTCCTATTATTTTATGGAGAAAGGTGATTTTGCAAAATCCCAAGAATTTGCAGAAAAAGCATTAGAAATTTCACAGAAAAATAATTTGAGAGAAGAAAAAGTTTTCAACCTTAATCAAATGACAGCTTTGTCTTATGTTTCGAGAGATATTGATAAAGCCGGAGAATACGAAATACAATCCAAAAATCTGCGAGACAGCATCTTGAATGAGCAAATTATTAACGCTACTATTAACACCGAAAAAAGATTTGAACTCGATAAAAAAAACACGAAACTCCAACTGCAAGAAGAAAAAATTAACCGAAAAAATCTGTTAAATTGGCTTTTGATTGGAGGTTTGGCTGCAATTTTAGCCATTGCCATTTTAGGATATAGAAACTACAATCATCGAAAAAAAATTCAGGAACAAAAAATCACCGAACTCGAAACCGAAAAACAACTTTTAGCCACGCAATCGCTTTTGAAAGGACAAGAAGAAGAACGAACCCGCATTTCAAAAGATTTGCACGACGGTTTGGGCGGATTGTTGAGTGGCGTTAAACTACAATTAGGAGCCATGAAAGGAAATCTCATTTTAACCGAAGAAAATAGAAATGCATTCGATCGCGCTTTAAATAAATTGGACGAATCCATCTCCGAAATGCGCCGCGTTGCGCACAACATGATGCCGGAAACTTTACTGAAATTCGGGCTTCAACAAGCTTTAACTGATTACAGCAACGGACTTTCGCAAGGACAAAATTTCACCATTGATTGCGAATTTTTCGGACTTGAAAACCGTTTGGAAAATTCGGTAGAAATTGTCGTTTACAGAGTCGTTCAGGAACTCATCAATAATGCGGTTAAACATTCTGAAGCGACAAAAATTTTGGTTCAAGTGATGCGACACGATCAAGAACATTTGAATATTACGGTGGAAGACAACGGAAAAGGATTTAACTTTGATGAAATGAAAACCAAAAATTCCGCTGGCTTGCAAAACATCCAATCCAGAGTGAATTATTTGAATGGAAAAATGGATATCCAATCCGAAATCGGAAAAGGAACTTCCGTATACATCGAATGTGATTTGAATCAAAATGGGTAAATTAATGAATAGTGGCGGGCTTTAGCCCGCTTAAGAAATCAGATTTCGTTCGGCTTTAGCCAAAATTTTAAGCGCATTTTCAAAAAACATGAATTTGAATAAAATAAAAATCATAGTGGTAGACGATCATCCGATGGTCATTGAAGGCATGAAAGCGATGCTAAACCAAATCCGTTACGTGGAATTGTGCGCAACCGCTTCCAACGCTTACGAAGCCATGGAAAAAGTGAAAGAAAACCAACCCGATTTGGTGATTACGGACATCAATATGCCGGAAATTAGCGGCGTGGAACTGACTTCAAAACTGAAAAAAGAATTTCCAAATCTCAAAATTATCGGTATGAGCACCTTCAACGAAAGAAGTTACATTGCACAGATGATTCAAAATGGAGCCGATGGTTTTTTGGTAAAATCTGCATCGAAAGAAGAAATTGAAACGGCGATTTCATCCGTTTTAGACGGGAAAATGCACTTGAGTTCCGATGCAGGAATGAGTACTTCCGAACAAAAAGAATTGAAAAACCAACCGACTTTAACTCGACGCGAAAAGGAAATCCTCACTTTAATTTCCGAAGGCTTCACCAATCCTCAAATCGCCGAAAAGTTATTCATCAGTTTGTACACCGTAGAAACGCACCGGAAAAATTTGTTATCGAAATTTAACACGAACAATACGGCTTCACTGATAAAAATTGCTGCAACAAATGGTTTAATTTGAAAATGAAAAGAATTGATTATTCCCCAGTTTTATTCGCCAACTGACCACAAGCCGCATCAATATCTCCGCCTCTACTTCTTCTAACCATGACGGTAATTCCGGCTTTTTTGAGTTCACGAACATATTTTTCTTCCGCTGCAATGCTTCTATGGTCGAATTTTCCTTCACCAATTGGATTATATTGAATGAGATTCACTTTTGATGGAACCTGACGACAATATTTAATTAAAGCCTTGATGTCTTCGTCCTTATCGTTGATGCCTTTCCAAACGCAGTATTCAAAAGTAATTTCGGAGCCGGTTTGTCTATACCAATACTGAAGCGCTTCCATAATTTCCGTCAAAGGAAATTTTTCGGAAAACGGCATAATTTCGTTTCTGGTAGATTCAACAGCTGAATGTAAACTTAAGGCCAATTTCACCTTCAAATCTTCATCCGCCAACATTTTAATCATCTTCGGAATTCCCGATGTGGAAACGGTAATTCTTCGCGGAGACATTCCTAAACCTTCCGGTTTAGTAATTTTTCGTATGGCTTCTACAACGTTCTTGTAATTCATCATTGGTTCTCCCATTCCCATGAACACAATATTTGAAAGAGGTCGGTCGAAATATAGTTTGCTTTGTCGGTCAATTAAGGCAACCTGGTCCACAATTTCTGCAACTTCCAGATTCCGCATTCTCTTCAAACGTGCAGTTGCGCAGAATTCACAATTCAAAGAACAGCCGACCTGCGAAGAAACACAGGCTGTAGTACGAGTTTCTGTTGGAATTAAGACAGATTCTACTAAAAGTCCGTCGTGAAGTTTCACCCCGTTTTTAATTGTTCCGTCTGTAGATTTTTGCAGTTGGTCAACCGAGATTGGATTGATGATATATTCTTGCGAAATTTTTTCCCGCAATTCTTTTGAAAGATTCGTCATTTCCTCGATGGAATGCAGATTTTTACTCCACAACCAATCGTAAACCTGCTTCGCGCGGAAAGGTTTTTCACCAATTGTTGCAAAATAATCTTTAAGCTGTTCTAAACTTAATGTCCGAATATCTTTCATCGTTCCAAAGAGCAAAGTAAAAAGTAAAAAGTAAAAAGAGTTAAGAGCTGTTACTTTGTATTATTCACTATTGCCCCAAAAATATTTTTTAATTCAGCACTTTCTTTTAAAAGCTTTTCTAAAGTTTCATCAGGTTTGTCCTCAAGCGCATTGATAACCCGAAGCCAATAATTTGATTCCCGCGCTTCCCGTAGCGATATTCTGCATTTATTCTTAAAATCGGCCCTGGAAGAACCGGCTTGGGACTCTTCGTAATTAGCGCCAAGTGAAGTGGCAGATTTACCTAATTGAAATCGGATCAATCTGTATTCATAATCGTTAGGTAGCTGTCTTAAAAACTTTAAACAGTCTATTCCAAATACGAAAGTTCGTTCTAATAAATCGTTCTGTTTCATCATTTAAAAAATTTAAATAAATATAAACTTTTAAATGACACTACACTTCACTTGGCTCTTTTTACTTTTTACTTGATTCTTACAGGATCAGCATTGCGTCTCCGTAAGAATAGAATTTGTATTCATTCTTAATAGCTTCTTCATAAGCATGCATCACGAAATCTTTTCCTGCAAACGCCGCAATCATCATCAATAAAGTAGATTTTGGCGTGTGGAAATTGGTAATCATCGCGTTTGCAACTCCGAAATCGTGTGGTGGGAAAATAAATTTATTGGTCCAACCGTGATAAGGACTAATTTTTCTGTTGGATGAAACCGAAGTTTCCAAAGCTCTCATCGTTGTAGTTCCAACGGCGCAAACTCTTCTTTGTTCTTCAACTGCTTTGTTGATGATATCTGCATTTTTCTGGTCGATGATGGCTTCTTCGGATTCCATTTTGTGTTTGCTCAAATCTTCTACTTCGATTGGGTTAAAAGTACCCAAACCAACGTGAAGCGTCACTTCAGCGAAATCGATTCCCTTGATTTCCAATCTTTTCATCAAATGTTTGGAGAAGTGAAGACCTGCAGTTGGAGCTGCAACCGCACCTTCGTGTTTTGCGTAAATCGTTTGATAACGGTCTGCATCGGCTGGTTCTACCGCTCTTTTTATGTATTTTGGAAGTGGAGTTTCACCCAATTCTTTCAATTTTGCACGGAATTCTTCGTAAGAACCGTCGTACAAAAATCTCAAGGTTCTACCTCTTGAAGTCGTATTGTCAATCACTTCAGCAACCAAAGATTCGTCTTCGGTGAAGAATAATTTGTTTCCGATTCTGATTTTTCTTGCAGGATCTACCAAAACATCCCAAACTCTGGTTTCTTTATCGAGTTCTCTTAGAAGGAAAACTTCAATTTTAGCACCGGTTTTTTCTTTGTTTCCGTATAATCTTGCCGGGAAAACTTTGGTATTGTTGAAGATAAAAAGATCGTGTTCGTCAAAATAATCAACCACGTCTTTGAAAAGTTTATGTTCAATGGTTTGGTCTTTACGGTTCAAAACCATCAGTTTAGCGTCGTCTCTGTGTTCAGCTGGATGTTCTGCCAAAAGTTCTTCCGGCAGATGGAAGTTAAAGTCAGATGTCTTCATTAAAGATTTTTTAAATTACGGTTTAAAAATTAAGCCCGAAAACCAAAAAATTTTCGGACTGCAAATATACGACATTGAAAAGCGTTTGTCAAGTTGTAAAATCAAACCACCTATTTAGATACTAATTTGGATGGGATCGTAAGTTGCAATTTAGTAGGCGCAAACTTTTTTAAAACATAACTACAATTAGAATTTCCATAAAACATGGCATTTATGACTAACCCACTTTCCTTAATTTCAAAATCCCTATAATCCTCCATTAAAGAAAAGTAATTGTTTTTAAAGATGAAGAATAAATTTCGTTCATCGTCATCAAAATTCAGATGATATTCTCCGATCGGTTTCTTGTTCTTGTTTTTAACCACTTTTATCGTTGCCGTCTTATTATTTCTAGTTTTTGAAATGACCAAACTTTCTATTTTACTAAAGCTTTTTTCAAAAGTAATTTTTTCAGAAGCCAAATATTCAAAGGTAAATGGTTGTTCTTGATTATTTTTGTTATCAAAAGCTTTAAAAATATGTTGTTGATTATCTGACAAATCATACAGATACGCCAACAGATGATTGCCTATATTTTTGATTTTTAAAAAGTAACCAGGATTTTTGGTATTTGAAAACATTACATTATTGAAAGTAGTATTCAATTTTTTGTTTTCCGTAGCATAAACACTCACTGCGTCAAAATCATATTTTTGCGAGTATGAATAAACAAAGAAAGAGACCAAAAATATTGTAAAAAAACGATTCATTATAAAAGCCAAAAATATTAGTTCTTCAAATATAAGATATTGAAATGTGTTGGTTTGTCAAGTTTGAACTTTACCATTAATTAATAAACTTCTTTTCTTTAGGAATCACTAAATCTAATTCAACATTTTTGTAAGCAGTAAGGGTCATTTCACAATTGCATTCCTTTTCAATACAAATATCGGTTGCTTTTTCCACGATAACATTTTTGGTAATGTCAAGAGCCTCAATATTTTCATAAGGGTGCATCATGGCGATTCTGATCATCGGGAACAGGTTTTTATTAGCTTTTTTCAGCTGGAAAGTATATTCTCTCAAAGGTTTGGCAGCCTTTTGATTTTTATATATTTTCAAATTTGCTGATTTGTCTGAAACACTACTAAATTCGAATCGGTAATTTTTAAAGCTGCTTTTACTCCACGTTAACTGTTTTGTTCCGACGTAATCAAATGTAAATTGTAATTCTCCATTTTTATAATCTTCCTTGACATCAAATTTATGCCATTTCATTTTTGAATAATCATACAGGTAAGCATAAAATCCGCTTTTATTTTTAAAAAGTCGTAAATAATAATTGAAGTCATCTGAATTAAAATAGTTGACAACATCCTGACTTCCAGGACTTTTTGAATCTGTACTTTTAGACTCGTATTTAGTTAAAAAATCAAAAGAATATTTTTGACCACCCACACCAATTGAAAGTAAAATTATCAAAATGAGATAAATATTTCTCATAGTAAAATTTGTAAGGTTGATTTACAAATATAATGATTTCAGCATACCAAATTAGCTTTTTAAAATTTGGAATGATAAATGCTAAACAAATTCTTAATAAAATTTATCCTTATGAAAAGATTAACCATAATGACGGGAGTTTTGATGATGTTATTTTTGTCGAGCTGTCGTGAAATCGCCAATTCTGTTTTAGATTTGTTGCCGCCTTTTGATGTTACGTTTAGTACTAATATCGAGATTCCTTTCGCAGCAGTAAGTACAACATCTTACACAAGAACGCCCGAAATACCAATGAACATCAATCTTGATGCGAAAATCAAAGAACAGAATCCTAAATACGGAATTAATAACCTAAAATCGGTGAAACTAAACACTTTAACAGTTGATTATATAAGTTCACAATTGGGCAACAAGCTTGATGTGATTAAAAGTGCAAGAATTTATATCAAAGCACCCAACCAACCTGAAAAATTAATTGCCACCGTTGACAATAATACCAATCCTAATTCTATTACTTTTACTTCCACCGATGCCGAAATGTTGGAATATTTTCGAACGAACGAAAATTCATTGATCATAGATGTGATGGCAAGTCGTCCATCTGCAGATGTAATTACGATGAAGATGAATACGGGTTTTAAAGTGCGAGTACAGTTATAATTAAAAAAGGTTGGAAAATTTTCCAACCTTTGAATTTTATTTATAACGTTTCCTTTAACCATTCAAAAAATTCTCTTTGCCAAACTAACCCGTTATGAGCGTGAAGAACCCAGTGATTTTCGTTCGGGAAATAAAGGAATTTCGATTTCAAACCGTGAAGTCTTGCCGCCTGAAATGCTTCCTGTCCCTGTTCGTAAGGAACGCGGTAATCAATTCCACCCTGGATAATCATAATTGGTTTGTTCCATTTGTTAACATAATTTGAAGGATTGAATTCCGTGTAAGATTTCGGAACTGGGTTATCATAAGGCGAACCTCCTAAATCCCAGTTGGCAAACCAAAGTTCTTCTGTCGTCAAATACCAAGACTTCATGTCGAAAAGTCCGTCGTGTGCAATGAATGTTTTAAAACGATTTTCGTGGATTCCAGCCAACATGAAAACACTGTAACCACCGTAACTCGCACCAACTGCTCCAAATCTGTCACCATCAACATAAGGTAAAGTTTTTGCGAAATCGGTTGCAGAAAGGTAATCTTTCATCACCTGTCCTCCCCAATCTTTGGAAATATCCTCGTTCCATTTTGTTCCCCAACCAGGCATTCCTCTGCGGTTTGGAGCAACTACGATGTAACCGTTTGCAGCCATTAACCCTAAATTCCATCTTGTTGAAAAAAATTGCGTTAAAGCCGATTGCGGCCCACCTTGACAATACAAAAGTGTTGGGTATTTTTTGTTCGGGTCAAAATTTGGCGGATAAACAAACCAAACTCCCATTTCTTTTCCGTCCGTAGTTTTCACCATTTTCAGCTCGGTTTTTGATGGAGTGAGTTTTGCGTAATTATCTTTATTGACTTCCGTAACCTGCTTCATCGAACCAGTTTTCAAATCCACTGAAAACAAATCCGGATTATGGTTCATGTCATTTCTTGAAACTAAAAGTGAATTTTTTCCCTGTGCATAAATTTCATTCACATCGAAATCGCCTTTAGTAATTTGAGTGATTTTTGAATTCTTCGGTTCTAAAGCAAATAACTGCTTAGTTCCTCGAAAAGCGGTCGTAAAATACATCGTTTTTGAATCTTGTGAAAAGAAAACGTCTCCGACTATACTTTCGTCCCAACCTCTTGTAAGATTGGTTGTTTTACCCGACTTCCAATCCATGGTCTTGATGTCGTTTTTGTCGGCTTCAAAACCATCTCTTTCCATCGACATCCATGTTAAGGTCTTTCCATCAGGTGAAAACTTGGGATTCGTGTCGTACCCTTTGTTGGATTCTGTCAAATTTTTAACTTTTCCCGTTGCCAAATCGTAGGCAAAAATATCGGTGTTGGTGGATTTTGCGTATTCTGTTCCACTTAAAGCTTTTGTCACGTATAAAAGTTGTGATGAATCTGGACTCCAAACAAAATCTTCAGTACCACCAAAAGGTCTTTGTGGTGAATCAAAAGTTTTTCCATCCAACAAATCTTTAGCTTTATCAACCGATTCGGAAGTATTTACTACAAAAACATGATTGTATTTTCCTTCATTAAAGTAATCCCAATGACGGTGATTCAAATCCGTATAAATGTGTGCAGTCGTTTTCGGAACGTCGGAGTATTTGTCTTTGCCTAAGTTCTTTTCCACTAAAACTTCCTTGCTGAATGCGATTTTCTTTCCATCGGGAGAAATTACTATATTGTCAACTTCACCAATTGTATAAAATTCTGTCCAAGTTTTTCCCGCGTCTTTAGAAAGGTAGATTTTATCACCTTCTGTTGCATAAATTCCGTTTTTGTCCCATTGAACGATTGCCTTTTTCCCTAAATCAAAATTGGTTGAAGAAGCATTATTAATGTTGTAAAAATAATTCTTCTTATTCGTTTTTTCAGATTTTAAATCAACTTTTCCAACAGAATAAATCAAAGATGACTGATCGGGAGAAACCGCGGTAACTCCAATTTTATTGAGCGTCCATAAAGTTTCGGGCGTCATGACGTTTTGTGCGTTCATAAGGAAGGGCGTCGCAATTGCGAGAAGAGTGTGTTTTAGTTTCATAAATTTTGAGGCAAAATGCAGTTGGTGCAGGTTGCAGGGTTACAAATATAGAGAATTGTTGCAACGGTTGCAATTGATGCATATTGCAAGATTAAATGAGTAAAAAAATAAATGAGCTGAAACAATTAATTTGTTTTCAATATTTTCTCAAGTTCATCAATTAAATCTAAGTTTTCTATATCGCTAAAGGTCTTTAATTTCAATTTTTGGTTATAAAGTTCCAGCTCTTCGATACCATAGTTGACATCCATTGGGAAAGACCTTCGGCAACGTTTTCATCGGATAATTCAGCAAAATATGGAGAAGGAAAGATATCTTTCAATTTGCTTTTCTTTGCGAATAATTTTGACCGTTTATGAAAAGTGACTTTATCTTCAATCCTTCACTCAAAAAATCTTTAGAAACCTTTCCGGAACGAGGCGAAATCGATTTATGCAAGTTCGTTACGAACCTTATGACCGCCGTTTTCAAAGTATCTGGAGGATTGTTAGAGTAATCGATGGTTTGAAACAATTTTTGTGGCTGGATTTACCTTAAAACAATGGTATAATTTCCACCGTTTTGCCAATAATTCTTTCCAGGTTTTCCGTTGATGGAGCGGGTTTGTTTTTCGTAGGCTTTTTTGATATTTCTAGGCGCATAAAGTTCCTGTGAGAATAGATTTATGGAGAAAACGAGGAATGAAACGTACAGGCTAATTTGGTCATGTTGTGAAATTATCACTCAAAAATACAAATTCTTTATTCAAAAAAATGCTAACTTTAAACAACCAAAATACAATTATTATGAAACCGCAATTTTACTTATGTCTAATTTTAATTTCTGGTTTTTTCAGTGCACAATCAATCAATTATACTCCGTTGGTAAATTTTGTAATTGAAGGACCTTACACTGTTACTATTTCTGGAAATGGCGCTATATACTACACGACAGATGGCAGTGAACCTAGCGCAACCTCACCAAACGCACAAAATTCTGTCAGCATTGTCATCAACGAAACCACTCATTT
>APMI01001857.1_pt1 | contig 19436 bp, 15 predicted proteins | sample 667938 | NCBI WGS metagenome assembly APMI01 (sample SAMN01084076, study PRJNA167559) | wastewater metagenome | biome: Wastewater | place: Denmark: Ejby Moelle, Odense | collected 2011-11-28 | reverse complement strand
ACGCACCCAATGAACTTCTGCGTTTTCAATTTTCAAAGCTTTTCTGAAAAGTCCTGGGAAATTTTTTCCTTCACCCACGAAAAGCAAATTGTTTTCCATATCGCGGTGAATGATGAAGCAAGATTCTTTATGTCCGCCAATTCCCAAACCTTTGCTTTGACCAATGGTGAAATAATGTGCACCTTGATGTTTTCCGATAACTTTTCCGTCGGTTTTTCGGTAATCAATTTTTTTTGAAAGAAATTGTAATTCTTCTAATTTTGATGAAAATTGAGGGTCTTTTTGATGAAATTCAAAGAAATTATCAAAAATTTCTACGATTTCGCCTTCTTTTGGTTGAAGCTGCTGTTGAAGAAAAGTGGGCAAACTTACCTTTCCGATGAAGCACAAACCTTGAGAATCTTTCTTTTCCGCGGTAACCAAACCGATTTCTTTTGCGATTTCCCGAACTTCAGGTTTCGTTAATTCTCCGATGGGAAACAGCGATTTCGACAATTGTTCCTGATTCAGTTGACAAAGAAAATATGATTGGTCTTTGTTACTGTCTTTTCCTGCATGAAGATGAAAAATTTCTTTTCCACTTTCATCAAAAGTAGAATTTACTCTCGCATAATGTCCTGTCGCCACTTTATCTGCTCCCAAAGAAAGCGCGGTTTTCAAGAAGACATCAAATTTCACTTCACGGTTACACAAAACATCAGGATTTGGAGTTCGACCTTTTTCGTATTCGGCGAACATATAATCCACGATTTTTTCTTTGTATAAATCACTCATATCAATGACTTGGAAAGGAATTCCCAATTTTTGAGCAACCATCAAAGCATCGTTGCTGTCTTCAATCCACGGACATTCATCTTCCAAAGTTACAGAAGCGTCGTTCCAATTCCGCATGAAAAGCGCAATCACTTCATGTCCCTGTTTTTGCAACAAATACGCTGCAACACTAGAATCTACACCTCCCGATAAACCGACAACAATTTTCATAACTGATAAATGATGAATGATAAATAATTAATAAAACCGCTAAAATAACGGACTGCAAATTTACAACTTTAAATACGGTTTGAAATTTTTTAAAATAAATGGTATAAATTTGTTAGATAGAAATTTTAATATTCGACACTTTAATAATGAAAAAAATACTTTTACTTTCAATGATCATTTCGGGATTTTTCCTGAATGCACAAATCGGAACTTCCACCCAAATCGGCGGTGAAAACTCTAAATGGACTTTCGGCGGTTACGCAGGTTTAGGCGGAGCTTTCGGAAATGGAGGCGGAGTTTCGCTTTATGTCACGCCAAGAGTGGGCTATAAAGTCACTGAAAATTTAGAGACCGGTCTTGCTTCTAATTTAACCTGGTCAAACTCAAAATATTATTCTTCCACGATGATTGGAGTGGGTCCGTTTCTGAACTATTATTTCTCGCGAAATTTCTATTTGAGCGGGATGTTTCAGGAGTATTTTATTAATCAAAAAGACAAAGTCAACAATTTGAAATATTCTGCCGACGAAGCAGCTCTTTACCTCGGTGGCGGTTACATGCAGCGACTTGGTAACAGAACTTATATGCAGATTGGCGGAATGTATAATGTTCTTTATAAAAAAGACAAATCCGTTTTCGGAGGCGGTTTTATACCAAGTGTGGGAATTGTTTACGGACTTTAGATAGCAAAAATCTCTCAAAATTTTGAGAGATTTTTTTTGGTTAGATTCAGGAGTTAAATTCTCAAATCTGCGCAATCTGCTAAATCTGCGAGAAATAAATTACGGCTTATTTGCCAAGAAATATTCCGCTTCCCCTTTTCCCCAATTTGGATCTAAAGCAGTTTTCGGTTTATACACTTTAAATTGATCTAAAGATTTTTGGAACAGTTCCAAGCCTTTTGCTTTGCTTCCACCGAATTGTTCTGGGGTAAAATAAGTGTCTTCCGCTTTCATTAATGTGATTCTAGGATTTTCCGCATCCAATTTTTCGGCTTTACTTAAAGCTTCTGCAGCCAACATTCCTTCGCTCATAAAGCGTTGTTGCGGATTCACCATCATTTTCAAACCGTGAATCATTTTTTGCAGAATCAAGATTTCAGCATTGTCTTTATTTAATTCAGACGCTTTGTCTAAAGATTTTTGAGCTTCGTCTGCAATGGGGTCTAATTCAGAGGTTTTGCCTTCTCTCATTGCAACCCTACCTTTCTGAATGGTTGCGAAAGCAGCGTAATAATAAGGAAGCCATTGCGATTTCTCCTTGTCCGCAATTCTGGTGAAATCATTTGATAGTGAGGTAAGTTCATCTGCCGAATGCAGCTTTTCTATTTTTGCTAATTTTTCGGTCATTACTTTTTCGTAAGCGGTTTGTGCAAATACAATACTACTGATGAACATTGCGATTGCGAAAATAATTCTTGCCATGATATTGAATTTTTGTTTGTTATTCCTATTTTGATGAATCAAAGATATTTTAAAATTGTTCTGTTGAAAATTATTTTTTTCTGAAAGGTTGAAAATGCAATCTGAACTGTAATTTTGTTTCTTGTTTCTTGCTTATCGTTTTGCGCTCCAATTGTAAACTTTCATCTTCCATCGCCAATTTTCCCGCTATAAATTATTGTTAATCGCATCATTCGTTTTATCCACTCCGAAACTGATAAACGCACCGATGAACACAAAGGTATTTACAGGCGGAACAACCGCAGAACTTCTCATTCCGTCTTTGGAAAAGTTGTAACCATACACATTTTTGTTGCCTAAAATATTCGATACGCTTAAAACCAAAACGGTAAATGCTTTGGCATCTTTTTTACCCAAATTCGGAAGATAATTCACGCTGAAATTGAGTCCGCTGTAATCTTTCAATGTTCCTTCGTGCCTTAAAATATTTGTTCCACTTTGTGAAACGATGTCGTAATAAGGCCTTCCAGAAGCATAGGTATATGAAAGGTTAAATCCTGTTTTCCAATCTGTTACAAATTTTTTTGCCACAATTGAAAGCGTGTGTTTCGCCGCAAAACTTGGAACAAGTGAAATTGGATAATTCATAAAATCTCGTTTGGTGTCTAAAAAGGAATAGGAAACCCAATAATCGATATTTTTAAAGGTTTTTTTGTCGCGCCAAAAGATTTCTGCACCTTTCGCAATTCCGTTTCCGTTGTTATTGATGGCGGTTTGAAGATATTGGTCGCCAAAAGTTTTCACCAATTTCTGATAATCTTTGTAAAATGCTTCAAATCTGAAACTTCTACCTTCCGAAGATTTTTGAACCTGCAAAATATAATGTTCCGCTTTTTGGAAAGTCAACAGTGTGTTGGAATTCAAATATTTACTTTCAGGATTTTGATAGAAAATCCCGTAAGCGAAAGAGGAAGTCCAATCTTTTGAAAGTCGATAAGCCAACGCAAACCTTGGAGCGACGTTGGTTTTATCCAAGTAGGAAGAATTTTCCGCTCTTACTCCAACTTTTGCGGACAGATTGTTGCTGAATCCCAAATCGGTTTCCGCAAATACCGATGAAAGTAAATCGGTGTAATTTTTATTAAAATTATTGGTTTCATGAGCATTATTAAACTCAACCCCACCACGAATCGCACTGATTTTGTTGATCTTTCTTTCTAAAACCGTTTTAAAATTGAGATAATTATCCTTATTATTGAAAGCGGTTTGCGGTGTTTCAACGTCATTTTTTAAAGTGGCAAAATTCAGTTTGGCATCATTGTACGAATAAGAAGCTCCCGCATTCAATAAATATTTTCCAAATTTTTGCTTGAAAGAAAGGTTGTGATACATGTTTGCGGAATTTAAATCCACTTTTGTTTGGTCATATTCCGGTTCAAGACTTGTAGATTTCACCGCCATTTGATTGGTATCGAAACTTCCGTAATATTTAAACATTCCGCCGGATTTCGTTTTAATTCTGAAGTTTGCATCGCCGCCAAAACCCTGTGCAGGCTTGCTGAAATCGGTATTGTATTTAAAAATTTGCTGTACCAAACCAAGGTTAAAGTAACTTAAACTCGTCCCAAAAGAATAAGTCTTGTCCTTTGATAATTTCTGAAAACTGCCACTCGCGAAAATGGGTGAAATTCCGAAATCGAAGGAACTTGTGTCCGGTAGATCTACACTTTCCAAAATAAGCACTCCGGAAAGAGCCTGTCCGTAAAGTGCAGAATAACCGCCGCTTGAAAAAACATTTCCTTTAAACAATGAAGTGTTGAAGCGGTCTCGCCCTGCAATTCCGGGAACGGAATTGGAAAAATAGTTGTTGACTAAACTTCCGTCCATGAAAATTTTGGTTTCCGATCCAGTTCCACCACGAACGAAAAGGCCTTCACTTTCGCCTACTTTTTGAACGCCGGGAAGATAATTTAGCGCCGAAGAAATTTGTCCGTCCGCTCCGGCTGTGGTATAAATGTCGATTGGTGTGAGAAGCGCAGTCGCTCTTTTTTTGTCGCTTGCTTCGATAGAACCCGCGGAAATGACAACGGCATCAATTTCAGAAATTTGTTCTTTAAGTTCAGAATTTATTGTAATATTTTGGTTCTCAATAAAAATTGGTTTCTCAACTTCTACAAATTTTGGATTCGTAAACACCAAAACTTGATTTCCTTTTTCAGAAGTTTGAAAAGAATAATGACCATTTTCATCAGTGGTTGCCCCGTCGTAAGAATCTTTCAACGTAACGGAAATGTCTTTTACTCCTTTATTTTTAAAAGAAATTTTTCCTGAAATTGTAATTTGTGCATGAAGAACCACACTAAAAGCCGTAAAAAGTACGATGGTAAGATTTTTGATGGATTGAATTTTCATGGGATTGAAATTTTTTACTTCAAAAGTAAAGTCAAAATAGTTTCTGTAAAATTAATTTTTTCTGAACGGTAAAAAACAACGACTGATTTGTTTTTTTTATTGCCCGAAAATTTTTGGAAAATTATAAACATTAAAAAATATCATTATGAACGCTACAAAATTATCTTTGCTTGCTTGCAGCGCAATTTTAGCTGTATCTTGCACAACGACAAAAAATTACACCATCAATTCGAAAAGTGGTACCGAAACTCAAGGTACGGCAAAATTTGTTCAGACAGGAAAAAACGTGGAAATGGATTTGAATGTTTACAAATTAACTCCCGGAATTCATGCGGTTCACATTCACGAAAAAGGAGATTGCTCATCAACTGATGGAAGTTCTGCAGGTGGACACTGGAATCCAACCAATCACGATCACGGGAAATTTGGTTCTGAGACTTTCCACATGGGAGACATTGGAAACTTGAATGCCGATAAAGATGGAACCGCTAGAATGGTCTTCAAGACCGATAAATGGTGCATTGGTTGTAAAGACGAAACCAAAAATATCGTAGGAAAATCATTAATCATTCACGCAGGTCGAGACGATTTCAAAACCCAACCCACTGGAAATGCAGGTGGAAGAGTGGGCTGCATAGAAATAAAATAGAAATTTTTTGCCAGCAAAGATTTGAAAAGTCTTTCGATAAATAAAAAAATCCTTCAAGTTAAAGTTCTTGAAGGATTTTTATAATTTACGTCAACATTCCGCCATCAACATTTAAAACTTGTCCTGTAATATAACTCGACATCTCTGAACCTAAAAAAACACAAGCGTTTGCAACATCTTCAGGTTGACCGCCACGTTTTAACGGAATTCCTTCTCGCCATCCTTGAACCGTTTTTTCATCCAAAGCCGCGGTCATTTCTGTTTCAATAAAACCAGGAGCAATCGCATTGCAACGGATATTTCTAGAACCCAATTCCAAAGCAATAGATTTAGAGAAGCCGATTACACCTGCTTTTGACGCTGCGTAATTGGCTTGTCCCGCATTTCCTTTCACTCCAACAACCGAAGTCATATTGATAATGGAGCCTGATTTTGCCTTCATCATTGGTTTGATTACGGCTTTCGTTAAATTGAAAACCGAATCAAGATTTACTTTAATGATGGTGTCCCAATCTTCTTTTGACATTCTCAACATTAAATTGTCGCGAGTAATTCCTGCATTATTCACCAAAATATCGATTTGCCCAAATTCTGCCAAAACATCTTCGACTAATTTTTGAGCCGCATCATAATCGGAAGCATCTGATTGATAGCTTTTTACTGTCGTAATTTTTGAAAGTTCTTCTTCCAATGCTTTTGCTTTATCCACAGAACCGGCGTAAGTGAAAGCGACTTTTGCGCCTTCTTTGGCAAAAACTTCAGCGATTCCTTTCCCGATTCCTCTTGTGGCGCCTGTAATGAGGGCAACTTTTCCTTCTAATAGTCCCATATTTTATTTGAGTTTTATCTGAATTATTATGTTCAAAGATAGTTAAATTGAATTATTGATAATCAAAACGATCTCTCCTTTCAAAGTCTTACTTTTTGAAAAGGCAATGAGTTCATCAATCGTTCCGCGTTTAGTTTCTTCAAATTTTTTGGAGATTTCCCGGCTTAAACTCACTTTTGTTTCATCACCAAAAAACTCTTTGATTTGTTCTAAAGTCGTGTTGATTTTATGCGGACTTTCATACAAAACTATCGTCTTTTTTTCTTCTGCAAGTTGTTTTAGCTTGGTTTGTCTGCCTTTTTTCTGTGGTAAAAAACCAGCAAAATAAAAATCATGATTCGGCAAACCTGAAACCACCAAAGCCGGAACAAAAGCTGTTGCGCCGGGAAGACAAATCATTTCCAGATTTTCATCCGCACAAGCTTTGGCTAAAAGATAACCCGGATCTGAAATTCCCGGCGTTCCTGCATCGGTGATGATGGCGATATTTTGTCCGTTTTTTAAATCTTCAATTACTTTTTGTGTACTGTGATGTTCGTTATGTAAGTGATACGATTTCAATGGTTTAGCTATTTCAAAATGTTTTAGCAAAACTCCCGAAGTTCTTGTGTCTTCACATAAGATATAATCGACTTCTTTCAAAACTTTTATTGCTCTGAAAGTCATGTCTTCTAGATTTCCAATCGGTGTTGGAACGAAGTATAGGATTCCACTCATTGATTTCTCACAGCTATCGGTTCGGGGCTTGGCGATAGTGGCGGATTAGAAAGCCAAAACTTTCAATTATGCACTAACTTTAGCAACAGCTTTTTTATATTTACTAAAATAAGAAATTCCCTTAACCCGCCATTTCGCCAAGCCGATGTTAGGCGTAGGTTTTATTTTTTAAACAAAACATTTATTTCATTTTCGTATATCTTTAGCAATTGTGGAAGAGTAATGCATTTGATATTTAATTCATTACACATTGCTGGGATTTTTTTAAATAATTTATTATCATTACTCTCAGCGGTCTCTTCAGTTACAAGATAAACTTCAGATTTAGATTGCATTAAATTAAGACATAAAATTATCTGTTTTGTATCAGCATCTTCTAAATGTTTGTTTTTACTTACTTCAAATTCTACATCAGTAATTTTTTTTCTTTGCACAGCAACTACAAATTGATTTTCAACCATTCTTAAGAATTTAGCTGGCGATGGGGCAAGTAAAGTTTCCGTTTTGTGTGGTGTTTTAGATTTTTTCAAAAACGCTTTATCTGTCAAAAATGACAATTGTTTTAAAACTAATCCCTTAGAGTTATATGTGCATTGTTCGTAAACCTTATCAATTATAATTATTTCACCATTTTCAATTTTATCCTTAATAAAATTGAATAATAAATTTTCATTGTCAAATGGCAAGTAATAACGAACCAACGACAAAAGTGAGTTAGTGTCAATTATTACTTTCATTGAATATATTTATCTAGTTTATCTGGGGTTATATTTAACGATTTACAAACTTCAAATTCATTGATTACACCCTCATAAAAAGCTGTTTGAATAGTAGAAATTAGTAATGGAGAATTTATAGGTTTAGGTATAGTACCACCTCTTTGAACTCCATTTTGTTTGTCCAATTCTTTTTGTTTTTGTTCCTCAAGTTGTTTCAATCTAAACTGTTCATCGAAAGCAGCTTTTACATTGTTATAATCTTTTGGAGAAATTTGATTATTTAGTAATAGTTTTGTAAAAATAGCTATCTGACTTAAATGTGTATTTTGAGATATATTTTCAATTATATCAAAATTATAATCATTTGCACTATTCGCCTTTTCCAGTTTATCAATTACATTACCATACTCACCTGCGATAAAATAGAAAGCAAAATCATTACACCATTTTTCAATTTTTGATAAATTTTGGTTGGCTAAGTCAGCTATTTCTAAATTATCAATCTCTTCAATATTCAAAACATAATGACCTAATTCGTGAGCTAATGTAAAGATTTCACGTCTAAAAGAACTTTGTTGTCTTTTCAATACAATAACATTTGGATTAAGGAAAAATCCATCAATATTTGCTTTTTCCTTTTTATTCCAAGTTTCAATGAATTCAAAAACTAAAATATTTTTTTCAGCGAATTTTGAAATCAAAGATTTCAAAAAATCTCTTAGGTTTTGTTGAAATTCTGGATATAAAATTTCACGAATTTCTAAAGCTGTTTTTTTAGGACTATCGCTGGTTTTATAAATTGGTAATATTCTATCAGTATTTATTTCAGCTAATTTTGAAATTGCTGACAGTGAAATTTTAAATTCCTCAAATTGATTTACTACTTTTTTAGCACCAATATTTAAATCTGCATCAAATTTTGACTTTCTAAAAAATATACTCGCATCTTTTGATACTTCAGGAGATTTAGGGTCTAAATAGAAATGTAGTCCCTTGTTAAAAACTTTATCAATTCTTTTTAAGTGACTTACTTTAATATTTTCAGTAATAATTTCTTCTTTAGTAATTGGCTTTTTTAAACCATCACTAATTAACATAAGAAGCTCATCTGTCGTCATATCGAATAACGAAAGAAGGTAATTAAGTCTTTTTATGTTTTGTTCTACTTTCAAGAATTTATTTAATTATTTAATTACGCAAAATTACAACTTAATTTTCTTAAATGCTAGCTGTCAATTAACTTACGCCTATTACAGATTTACACACAAGTTATTTAAAGTTTTTCATATAGATTTTTACAAAACTCCTCCAAACTCGGATCTCTCGCTCCCATTAAAAGAAGAACCGTTCCCTCTTTCAATTCAGGGCGCAATTGTTCGAGCAAATCGTTTCTGTTTTCTACAAAATGGGCGTTTTTTCCTTTTGCTTTGATGTCTTCAACCAAATCATTTGCGGAAATGTCTTTTTCGGCAGTTCCACCTGCATAGAAAATTTCGCTCATCCAAATCTCATCTTGCGGGCGCAAAATTTTGGAAATTTCTTCCACAAAATCTTTTCGTAAAAATTTGGTCGGTTTGTAACCGTGTGGTTGAAACCATGCGATAACCTTTTCCGCCAAAGGTTGACAAGCATTGATACTCGCTGCACATTTTGCAGGATTATGTGCATAATCGTCGATTACCCATACTCCATTTTTTTGTCCTAGAATTTGGTGACGGCGATAAATTCCTTCGTAATGTTCCAAGCTTTCGGCGCAAACCTCCAAATCTACTCCTATTTGATTGGCTACTGCAATCGCAGCTGCAGCATTTTCGGCGCTGTGCTTTCCAAGGGAATGCATCATCACCGATTGTCCCAAAATTCTAAAGGATAATTCAAATCCATTTTGTTTGAAATCGGTCACTGTATATCGAGCATTTTCATCCTCAAAACCAAAATCTCGTTGAAAATCAGCCGACAATGTTTTTGCCAATGCATTTGATTGATTTACAATGAATAAACCCTTTGTATTGTTTTTAAAAATAGTAAATAAATCGATTAATTCATCAATTTCTTGATGGTCTTTATCAATGTTTAAAAGTAAACCGATTTCAGGTTCATATTGCACCACAGAACCGTCACTTTCATCAGCTTCAATAATGAGCCATTCTCCTTTTCCGATGGCTGCGTTTCCGATTTTTCCTTCTTTAATAATGGAAGTTAAACCTGCTCCTGAAATTATACTCGGTTCTAATTTCGCATCCAACAAAATTTGGTAAAGCATCGCGGAAGTTGTTGACTTTCCTGATGTTCCAGCAACTGCAATTGTTTTTTTACTTTTGGCAATGATGGATAAAAGTTCACTTCGTCTGATAATTGGAATTCCCAATTCTTTTGCTTTCTGAACTTCGTAAACCGTATCTTCAATTGCGGTGGAAACTACGATTAAGTCCGTATTTTCAGTAATTCCGCTTCCGTCCTGAAGAAAACATTTAATTCCTTCTGCTTCCAGTTGTTCTTTGGTTTTGTTGTATTCGTTCGGATGAAAATAACGGTCGCTTCCCGAAACGTTTTTTCCGATTCCCTGTAAATATTGTGCAATTGCACTCATTCCAACTCCTGCAACTCCGATGAAGAAGACGTTTTGGAACTGTTCAATTTTGTTTATCATAATTCTTTGGTCGGAAGACGGCAGTCCGAAGTCCGTAGATTTACTTGTTTATAAAAGATTTTCGTGGTTTCAGAATTTTTCTTCTGAAATCCGACTTCGGTCTCCGATCTTTAAAGAAACTTATTTTCTACCAAACTCCACAGTCTTTGTGCGTATTCATCAGATTTTCCCCAATCTTTCAAGTAGTAGATTTCGCTTAAATATTGTCTCGCGTCTTCCAAATCTTTGAAGGAATTCAGCTTATCGATGGTGAATTTTAATTCTTCTTCATTTCCTTTAAAAAGTAATTTTGTAAAAGCAACTTTGTCGTTCAAATCCAATCTAAATTCGGGTTTGCGCTTTTCCGCCTCCATGAAATCAGTTGGAATATTGGTTTTTAATAAACTTCCTGAATCGTCTTTTACAGCATGTTTTACCGAAACATCTTCACCATTTTCAAGTGGGTCGTCGTCAAATAAATTCTGAACGGCTTTTAAACCTTTGATATTCGCCAACTTAAATTTTTTCTCAGCGTGATGTTGCTGGGTTTTATCTTCTTGAAACACTTCTTTTTTTGGTGGATGAACAACATCTTCTTTGTTGAACTCCACAATTTTTCTGCGTCGTTCTTCTGATTCTAAAAACTCACGCTCTCTCTGTGCAACTTTTTCATGGTAATCAGACTGTTCCTGTTCTACAATTAAAGGAATTTCCTTATCAGGTTCTTGCAAGGATAAATCTGAAACCTCTCCTTCAGACAATTTTGCTACGATAGGCGCTTCTAATTCTTCTCCTGAAATTGATATTTCTGGTAACTCTTCGGCATCAATATCGTTCAGCTCATTGGTAAAAATTACTTCTTCCTCGATCACATCTTCTTCGTAAGGAGCATCGTCAAAATATTCCTCATTTTTCGAAGCATGTTCTTTGTTTAAATTTAAGTCTGTTTCTTGATTATCAATGATTTGCAAAGGTCTTTCAACAACAAAACTATCTCTGTTTTTTTCTAAAATCCGAAGGAAGGCAATTCTGTCTGTAACCTCTGAAAACAGATCCTGCTTTGCTAATAATTCGTCTTTCGAATTAATTTTTGAAATGGTTTCGAGAATATTTTTCGCCTCAAAAAAAATCTTTTCCTGTATATCCTGAAGGTTTTGCATGATGGTTTCTTATTAAATTTCCTTAATTTTGATATCTTAAATATTACGGCTAATTTAACAAATGTTTTTAGAAAATACAATAAATCACGCCAAACAAAGCGGTTGGATGGAAGTAATCTGCGGCTCGATGTTCTCGGGAAAAACCGAGGAATTGATTCGCAGACTTCGGCGTGCGGAAATGGCGGGACAAAATGTGGAGATTTTTAAACCAAAACTCGACACAAGATATGCAGAAGAAGAGGTTGTTTCCCACAATCAGAACAAAATCCGAAGTACGCCCGTTGAAAGTCCGAACGAGATTTTGCTACTCGGTTCAACTTGCGATGTGGTGGGAATCGACGAGGCGCAATTTTTTGACGAAAGCATTGTAGATGTAGCCAACCAATTGGCAAATGCGGGGATTCGTGTGGTGATTGCAGGTTTGGACATGGATTTCATGGGACGTCCGTTTGGGCCGATGCCGAATTTGATGGCAACGGCGGAATATGTGACGAAAGTTCACGCGATTTGTAAAAGAACGGGAAATCTTGCTAATCATTCGATGCGAACTTCTGAAAATACCGATTTGGTGCAACTTGGTGAAACCGACAGTTACGAAGCGGTGAGTAGAAAAGTTTTTAATGAAGAAATGTCGAAGCGGAAATAGATGAATTACACCACCAAACAACTCGCAGAAATCACGAATTCGCAATTAATCGGGGATGAAAATCTTCACATTAAAAATATTGCGTTTGACAGTCGAAATATTTTCTCTGTTCTAAACACGGCTTTTCTAGCCATCAATACTTCAAAAAATTCTGGCGAAAAATATATTTATTCTGCGGTTGAAAAAGGAGTTTCAGTCATTATTTCTGAACGTCAAGTACTTGAAATTGAAAATGTTACATGGATTATTGTAGAAAATTCGGTGAAATTTTTGCAGGATTTGGCAAAATATCATTTGCATAAATTTGACTTAAAAACCATTGGAATCACGGGAAGCAATGGGAAAACCATCGTGAAAGAATGGCTTTATCAAAGTCTTTTCGACGAGTTCATTACCGTGAAAAGTCCGAAAAGTTTTAATTCTCAAATTGGGCTTCCTATTTCTCTTCTCGAAATCAATAATAAACATCAACTCGGAATTTTTGAAGTCGGAATTTCTAAACCAAACGAAATGGAAATTTTGGAAGATATTTTTCCTCCTCAAATTGGAATTTTAACACATATCGGTTCTGCTCATTCTTCAAACTTTAAAGATGAAGAGCAACTTATAGATGAGAAAATTTTACTATTTAAAAATTCTGAAATTATCATTTTTAATGGCGATAACGAATTGGTTGTCAATAAAATTAATGACCTTTACTTAAGTAAAAAATTAATTTCTTTCGGTCTAAAACATTCAAACAATATCTATATTAAAAACGATTGGAAGAATAAAAATGAAGACCTCAAAATTCGATATTTCGATGAGGATTTTTCGGTTCCTGTACAACAAAGAGATGAAGCCACTTTAAGCAATGTTTTGTGTGTGATTGCGGTCTTAAAAGAATTTGGTTTTTCCAATGCGAAGATTATTGAAAAACTGAATGCTCTAAAATCCATCGAAATGCGTTTGGAGAGTGTAAACGGACTTCGCAACAATTTGATAATCAACGATTCTTTTAATTTGGATTTGGATTCTTTGAAGATTGCTTTTCAGTTTATCAATGAATATAATAAGCCACTAAAAACACTAATTATCACGGATTTTGTGGAAGGAAAAAATTCTGACCAACTTTATCATGAAGTTGCAGAGTTGACCAATCACCAAAATTTCGGCAAAGTTTTTCTAATCGGAAACGAGATTTCGAAATTTAATAAGCTTTTCAGTGCTGAAACTTACACTTTTAATAATACCAGTGAATTAATTGAAAATCATTTATTTAATCAAATCGAAAATGAATTAATTCTATTAAAAGGAGCAAGAAAATTTGAAATTGAAAGGGTGAAAAATCATCTCGAACTTCAAAAACACGACACCGTTTTGGAGGTGCATTTGAATGCGATTCTTCACAACATCAATGTTCATAAATCTTTGCTGAAACCTGAAACCAAAATGATGGCGATGGTAAAAGCGTATTCTTACGGTTTAGGCGGCTATGAAGTTGCTGAATTTTTACAGCATCATCACATTGATTATCTTGGAGTTGCGTATGCAGATGAAGGCGTTGATTTGCGAAAAAATGGAATTACTACGCCTATTATGGTGATGAATCCAGAACAGCATAGTTATGACATCATCATTGATTTCAATTTGGAACCCGAAATTTATAGTTTTCGCGTTTTGGAACTGTTTAACCAGCAATTGATTAGAAAAGGCATTCAGCAGAAATATCCAATCCACATCAAGTTGGAAACAGGGATGCATCGACTTGGTTTTAAGGAAGATGAATTGGGTGAACTCATTGAAAAGTTGAACTCGATGAATGTGAAGGTGGAGAGTATTTTTAGCCATCTTTCTTCTTCTGATGATTTCAATGAAAAGGAATATACACTTGAACAGATTGAGGAAAATATCGAGCGGAAAGCGGTACAAGAATTGCCACGATTCCCGTTGGTTACGCAGACGGAATTCCACGGCTGATTGGAAACAAAGCCGGAAATGTTGGAATTGGAGGAATTATTTTCCCTATTGTGGGCAACGTTTGCATGGATATGATAATGATTAAAATCGATGATTTTGCTGCAAAAGAAGGAGATGAAGTCATTATTTTTAACTCAAAACCAAGTTTGGAAGAATTTGCAGATTATTGTAAAACAATACCTTATGAAGTTTTAACTTCGATTTCTCGACGTGTAAAAAGAATTTATATCAAAGATTAATGAAAAAATTTCTGTTGTTCATTCTCATAATTTTCGCCAACTTTTACTATTCGCAGGTAAGAGAAGGATTTACGATTCCCCAAAATCCAAAGATCGGTTTGTCACTTTCGGGAGGTGGAGCAAAAGGTTTCGCACACATCGGAGTTTTAAAAGTGCTTGATTCTCTAGGAGTTAAGGTTGACTATATTTCCGGAACAAGTATGGGTTCCATTGTTGGCGGACTTTACGCTTCGGGTTATACTGGGAAAGAAATTGAGAAGATCGTAATGGATACCGATTTCTATACGATTATCGCAAACGAAAAAACAAGGCAGGAAACTACTTTTTTCAACAAATCAGTCGATAAATATCTCTTGACAATTCCTGTAACAAACGGAAAAGTGAATGTTTTACCAAAAGCAATTTCCACAGGTCAAAAAAATATTTATCTATTGAAAGAGCTCTTTAAAAGTGTATCCAATATTGATGATTTTTCAAAACTGCCAATTCCTTTCATGTGTATTGCAACCAACCTCGAAAGTGGAAAAATGGAGGTTTTTGAAAAGGGAGATTTGGTGAGTTCCATTATGGCGAGTTCCGCTTTTCCAGGATTGATGGATCCCGTGAAGATTGGAGATTCCATTTATATTGACGGAGCAATGACAGTGAATTATCCTTCCAAACCATTAAAAGACAAAGGAATAGATGTGGTAATTGGCGTAGATTTAAGTCAACCTTTAGCGAGCAGAAAAGATTTACAATCTGCAATTGCGATTCTCAATCAGGTCATTGATTTTGGGATTCAAAAGGAAACAAAAAACCAATACAAATACACCGATATCAACATTCATCCAGATTTGAAGGGAATGAGCGCGACAAGTTACGATGCAAAAAAAATTATTCTTGATTCTGGTTATGTGGCAGCTCAGAAATTTGTGGAAACCCTTTCTTTACTCCCAAAAAAGCAGCAAAATATGCTTCGCGCACCTTTAAGTTCCATTTATTCAAATGTTTACAAAATTGACAGTCTTGCGGTAGAAAATAACCACATTTTTAGAAAGAATTACATTTTGGGTAAGATGAATCTTAAGCTTCCATCGATGCAAACCTATGGAACCGTCAATAAGATGATTGATAAACTTTATGCAACCAATAATTACAAACTCATTAACTACGATGTGATCACTGAAGATAACAAAAACTATCTCAAACTATTTGTTACTGAAGATGATACACGATTCTTTCTGAAGTTTGGTTTGCATTATGATGAAATTTTCAAAACGGGAATGCTACTCAATGCAACGGCTAAAAGGCTTTTATTCAGGAATTCTATTATTTCATTGGATGTAGTTATCGGTGATAAACCTAGATACTATTTTAATTATTTTATCGATAATGGATATATTCCAGGATTCGGCTTATATGCTTCGGGAATGACACTTGATCTGAAGAATGTAGACTCCAATATTTATCAAAGGTGGAATTGGTTCAGAAATGACGTTTTTATACAATCTGTTTGGCGAGACAAGTTTGCAATTGGAGGAGGATTAAGTCATGATTATTTTGAATCGAAAACTGTAGGAAGTGCCGTTTTTTCGGATGGTAGAAACTTTTTGAATCCCTATGTTTTTATCAGGAGCGACACACAAGACGACAAAGGATTTCCAACAAGAGGATTTACATTGAATGCCGAAAGTAAACTTCTTGATTTGCTTGTAAATGACGAAAAGGGAAGCACAATACAGACAAAAATCACTACACAAATCAACTTCCCTTTCACGGATTGGTTTACTTATAGATTAGGTCTTTTTGGTGGATTCACAGTAGGTGAAGTGTTAAACGATTACTATTTATTTAGAATTGGCGGAATTTTCGATCAAAACCTAGGAAATTTTACGCGGTTTTCGGGATATGAATTCGGCCAGTTGGGAGCAAAAAATATTTTGACCAATATCAACACATTTCAGTTCAAGGTTTATAAAAATTACTTTTTAAACGCAGACTTTAGCATTGCTAATCTATTCAACGATTTAAAAGTGGATGATTTGATTCATATCTCCGAATCGTCAGCAGGTTTAACAGCTGGATATAAATCCCCATTCGGTCAGGTTAAACTCAATTACAGCAGGTCCTTCACCAACAAGAATAATTTATTCAGCGTCATTCTCGGTCATTGGTTTTAATAATATGATACAGTTCTTTTTCGAAAATATTGATGAAATCCCTATTTCTACAGCAACCATTTCGTGGTTAGAGGACGTCATCAAAACAGAAAACAAAAAACTAGGGGAAATCAATTACATTCTTTGCGATGATGAATATCTCTTAAAAGTAAATCAAGATTTCTTAGACCACGATTATTACACCGACATCATCACTTTCGATTATGTTAAAGGAAAAACCATTTCGGGAGATATTTTCGTATCTTTGCCGCGCATTTCTGATAATGCTAAAAATTTGGTAAAGGACTTTAATTCAGAGTTTCACAGGGTTTTAGCACACGGAATTCTTCACTTGCTGGGTTACAAAGACAAGACGGAAGAAGAAATTACAGTAATGCGACAAAAAGAAGATTTTTATTTGAATTTCTTTGCGAACGATATGTAATGAAGGAAGCAATATCCTATATTTTTTATTAGGAGCTATTTCCCGCTTTCCGCTATATCTTTTGTTCCGCTTCGCTGAAAAAAGGATGCCGCTTCAATCGGGGCTAGTTTTGAGCAGAACTTCTAATTAAATCTTCACAATGTTTCACGTGAAACATTCCTTTGTCAAACTTCTAATTATTTGACAAAGTTTATAACTTGAAAAAAATATGATTAACGAAATATACGACGTCATCGTTGTTGGAGCAGGACACGCCGGTTGCGAAGCAGCAGCTGCAGCAGCAAATTTAGGTTCAAAAACTTTGCTTGTCACCATGAATATGCAAACCATTGGACAAATGAGCTGCAATCCTGCAATGGGCGGAATCGCAAAAGGACAAATTGTTCGAGAAATCGATGCAATGGGAGGTTATTCAGGAATTGTTGCGGACAAATCTGCAATCCAGTTCAAAATGTTGAACCTTTCCAAAGGACCTGCAATGTGGTCTCCAAGAACGCAAAACGACAGAATGATGTTTGCAGAAGAATGGAGAATTGCTCTTGAAAATACACCAAATCTCGATTTTTTCCAAGATATGGTGAAAAGTTTAATCATTGAAAATAATAAAGTTGCAGGAGTTGTTACCTCTTTGGGAATACAAATCAAAGCAAAATCTGTAGTTCTTACCAACGGAACATTCCTAAACGGATTAATTCACGTTGGAGACAAACAGTTAGGTGGTGGAAGAATGGGTGAACCCAGAGCTTTTGGAATTACCGAACAATTGGTTTCATTAGGTTTTGAAGCAGGAAGAATGAAAACCGGAACTCCACCAAGAGTCGACGGAAGAAGCCTGGATTACTCCAAAATGGAAGAACAGAAAGGCGACGAAAATCCTGGTAAATTTTCATATTTAGATTCTCCTAAACTTCAAAAACAATTAAGATGTCACATTGTTTACACCAACGAAACAGTCCATGAAGTTTTACGTGAAGGATTCGATAGAAGTCCGATGTTTAATGGAACCATTCAAAGTTTAGGTCCAAGATATTGTCCAAGTATTGAAGATAAAATCAACCGTTTTGCTGAGAGAAATCGCCATCAATTATTCGTGGAACCTGAAGGCTGGAGAACGGTAGAAATTTACGTCAACGGATTCAGCTCATCTCTCCCGGAGGAAGTTCAAGTTAAAGCGATGAAACATATTCCGGGTTTTGAAAATGTTAAAGTTTTTCGACCAGGTTATGCCATTGAATATGACTACTTCCCTCCTACTCAATTGAATCACACTTTAGAAACCAAATTAATTGAAAACCTCTATTTTGCAGGACAAATCAATGGAACTACAGGGTACGAAGAAGCTGCAGGTCAAGGTTTAATTGCAGGAATTAATGCCCATAATAAAGTTCACGGAAAAGATGAATTCATTCTCAATCGTGATGAAGCATATATCGGAGTTTTAATTGATGATTTAATTACCAAAGGAACGGAAGAACCTTACAGAATGTTTACTTCCCGTGCTGAATATCGCTTACTTTTAAGGCAAGATAATGCGGATATTCGTTTGACTGAGAAAGCGTACAATTTAGGTTTAGCCAAAGAAGAACGTTTAAGAAAAGTGGAAGAAAAAATTGCAAAAAGTAACGAACTGGAAGCTTTCTTGAGAGATACTTCCTTAAAACCAGGAGTCATCAATCCAGTCCTTGAAAGTATTGAATCCTCTCCTGTTGACCAAGCTTATCGTGCAGCTCAGATTTTAACTAGACCAAACATGACTTTAGAGAAATTGGAAGAAATTGATTTCATCAAATTAGGAACAGAAAACTATTCTGACGAAGTAAAAGAACAGGCAGAAATCAATGTGAAATATCGTGGCTATATTGAAAAAGAAAAAGAAAACGTTTCCAAGCTACTCCGTTTAGAAACCATTCAAATCCCTGAAGATTTTGATTACAATACATTGAAATCATTATCAGCAGAAGCAAAACAGAAGTTCATGAAAATTCGTCCTAAAACCATCGCACAGGCAGGAAGAATAAGTGGAGTTTCTCCTGCGGATATCAATGTTTTATTAATTTATTTAAAGTAATGTTTCACGTGAAACAATCTTTAGTTTGAAATTATTTATTTGAAATTCCAAAAGCAGTCAATTTCAAATTTCAAACCTAAAATCTCAAACCAATAATGAGAATAAAAGACCACTTTCTTACCCAGGAAGATTTCGAAATTATAGAAACTGAAACGAAGGGAATTTTCAGAACGGTTCCACTTCCTGCAAATCTTGACAAATATTATGAAAGTCAAGATTATATTTCACATCATCAAGATTCGGGTTCTTTGAAAGAAAAACTTTACAAATTTTTACAAGTTTTTAATTTAAGCTATAAAAAAAATATTCTAAAAGATCTCATTGGAACAGAAAAAAAGGTTCTTGATTACGGATGCGGCGCAGGGGAATTTGTAAAATATATTGAAAAAGATTTTCACACTTTCGGATTTGAGCCAAACGATTCAGCAAGAAATGC
>APMI01008991.1_pt1 | contig 19439 bp, 21 predicted proteins | sample 667938 | NCBI WGS metagenome assembly APMI01 (sample SAMN01084076, study PRJNA167559) | wastewater metagenome | biome: Wastewater | place: Denmark: Ejby Moelle, Odense | collected 2011-11-28 | reverse complement strand
CGCTTCGCTCGCAATGACAGTGTTGCTTCGCTTCGCTCGCAATGACAGTGTTGCTTCGCTTCACTCGCAATGACAGTGAATAGTGAAAAGTTCCCGGCACCCAGCACTCAGTACTTAGCACCCAGCACCCAGCACATTAGCACATTAACACATTTTCAAATTTTCAAATTAGCACATTATCACATTATCGCATTAGCACATTATCGCATTAACAAATTAGCAAATTTTCAAACGGACTATTTTTTCATGGATCAAGGCGAAATTGTAATATATAAAGCATTTGACAGCTCTGAATTTCAAATTGAGGTGCGGGTTGATGAAGAAACTGTTTGGCTGACTCAAGCTCAAATGGCAAAGCTCTTCAATGCTACCAAACAAAATATAAGCCTACATATCAATAACATATTCAAGGAAGGAGAACTTCAAAGAAATTCAGTTGTCAAGGAATACTTGACAGCTTCATCTGATGGTAAAAAGTATAAAACCAATTTCTATAATCTCGATGTCATAATATCAGTTGGCTATAGGGTTAAATCAGTACGGGGAACAAAGTTCCGGATATGGGCAAATAATGTATTGAAAGAGTATCTTTTAAAAGGCTATGCTATTAATTATCGGATTGAAAAAATTGAAAAAGAAGTTCTTTTTTTAAATAAAAAAGTTGACGACTTCGAATTTCAGATCAAAACTAATCTCCCCCCGTCCGAAGGCATTTTTTTCGACGGACAAATATTCGATGCATACCAGTTTATTGCCAAAATTATCCGATCAGCAAAAAAGTCAATTGTTTTAATAGATAACTATGTCGATGAAAGCGTTTTATTGCTTTTATCAAAAAGAAATTCAAGTGTTGAGGCTACAATATTTACAACAAATATTTCGGCACAATTAAAACTCGATCTGAAAAGGTTTGATGCCCAATACCCCAAAGTTAAAGTTAAAACATTTACTAAATCGCATGACAGGTTCATAATTATTGACGAAACAACTGTATACCATATTGGGGCTTCACTGAAAGACCTGGGCAAAAAATGGTTCGCCTTTTCAAAAATCGAACTCGATGCATCAGAAATGCTATATAAATTGAACAAAGAATAAGGCTTACCCGAAAACCAGATTGTACACTCTTTTTCTACCACTTTTCACGCGGTTGTATGCATACATAGACCAATGGGCAAGGTTCCCGGTTTCGGCACCCAACACATTCAAAGAAGGTATAAGGTGTAAGTTGTAAGCTGTAAGGGGATAAGATTTACGAATTACAAATTACTGAGCACTGGGCACCCGGCACCCAGCACATTAGCACATTTTCAAATTTTCAAATTTTCAAATTAACACATTACTGCATCAGCACATTATCACATCAGCACATCAGCACATTACCACATTAGTACATTTTCAAATTACCACACTATCTTTGTAAGAAGGAAACAGGTAATATGCGTTTAAAACCTGAAATAGCCAACTATTTAAAGCAGTTGATCCATGACAAAATACCGGGATCAACCATTTACTTATTCGGTTCCCGGGTTGATGACAAGGCTCGCGGAGGAGATATTGACGTGTTGATACTTACTGATGAACCAACCGAAAAATCGGTCTTACGCAAAGTAAGAATTGAATTAATAAAAAAATTCGGGTGGAGAAAAATAGACCTGGTAAACTTTACCCATTCCGACAAATCAATTTTCCGACAGTTAATTGAACGTAACTGTATACAACTATGACAGCAGATCAAAATGAAATAATCATTAAGCTTCTTCAATCGGAATGGGAGTTGCTGCAATTATCTGCCAGCACGTTGAAATTGTCGGTGCATAAATGCCAGGCTATTGTCACAAAACATAGCTATTCATTCGAGGAACTTGAATCCTTTGATTCACTGACTTCAAAATTTAACCGCACTTCAGATATTTTTACACAAAAAGTGTTGAGATCTGTTTGGATACTGCTGCACGAACCCTTTGCCCCTTTCATCGATATGATGAACAACTGCGAGAAAATGGGAATTCTGAGTTCAGCCGATCAGATGATCGAAATACGCGATCTGCGAAATCAAATAGCCCATGAGTACCTGCCGGATGCAATACGCGATCTTGTACCTGAAACCCTGGAACTCTCAGCCAGCCTTTTCGAAAATATTGAAACATGCAGATTATTTGCCGCAAGCAGAGCATGGATTATAAGTGAAGAGTGAAAAGTGATAAGTGAAAACCTTCAGGCACTCAGCACAAATCAAATTAGCACAGTAGCAAATTAGCACATTATCGCATTATCAAATTTTCAAATTTTCAAATTTTCAAATTCCCCCCTGTTAATATCCTGTTCAAAATTATTTTTCCCCTTTTGTCACAAACCCTACTTTTGGAAGTAACTTTATAATGGCAAATAAAACCACCACTTCCTATCCTGCCCATATCCTACAGTTGTGTATACGCCTGGTACAGAAGCTATTTGTTCCTTTTGCCAACATTTGTAACCACGTTCATTCATACTACCTCACAAAAAAAACCCTCCCGCAACTGCAGGAGGGTTTCGAAGGTAATCCAAGGGTTTGGAGCCCTGCCTTGCTCGGCAAAGTATCAGCAGGGCTTCCTTGCCCCCATCTACGCTGGGGCTGTGCCCCCGGCCGGCGCAAGCGTTGTTTTGGCCCGCGGGCGACCGTTACCCTTGAACCTGGGTCTCAGGTTCTCCAATACCGATTGCGCACCTGGCACATTCGCTTTAGCACCTCTTTTCACCGAATTGTAAAAATCGAGCGACTGCCTGTTAGCCTGGTTACCAGCCATATGCATGGTATCCGTTATCAGGCGCTGAAGCTGATCAACAGAATCCTTGATGCCAAGCAAACTGTTGTACATAGCGTATTGGTTTTCTACCGTGGCCACATCCACAAAGGCAGGCACCAGCGAAGGGCTCTGCTTCATGTTTTCGATGGCGTGCTGTACGAACTGTGTCGAACTGCGCCCCAGAGCACGATAGGTCATGCGATCGCGGGCCGAAAGCCCTACCGCAAACGTGAACATCTGGCGTATTTCATCCAGCTTGTCTTTCACCTCTTTTGTAAGGTCAGGTGTAACCTCGCTAAATTTTAAATTACTAATTGACATGTTTTTGTTTTTTTGATGTCATTATCAATTTAATTATCTGTAGCTCAGTTGCACATGGCAGGTTCACTACAGGAATTACAAATTTACGACGGCAAAACGAGATATATCAAATGCAGTTATTAACAAAATCAATGTTAAGAAGCTATATATAACTGACTACAAGGCACTTATATTCTTAATAAGTGACGAAACCCTTGATAATAAAGGCTTCTGGAAGCCCCGTAAATAAAGGGATGTAAGAATTCGAAAATTTATACGTAAAAGCAAGGTAATAAGTGATCTTTAATCCGATTTACAAACCACCCCCGAATTAACACACCCAAATCACTAATTACCAGCCATATAACCAAAACCACATTACCGCATCAGCACATTATCACATTGACACATTACCGCATCAGCACATTATCACATTGACACATTACCGCATCAGCACATTATCGCATTACCACATTATCCCATTAGCACATTAACAATTCGGGTTGACAAGAGACCCCAAACCCCGTAGGGGCTTATTGTAAACGAGCATTTTTTTTCAGGGCTGAAAGTAAGGTATAAGCTGTAAGGTATAAGCTGTAAGGGGATAAGATTTACGATTGAAGATTTGCGAATTACAAATTACTGAGCACTAAGCACCCAGCACTCAGCACTCATCACATTACCACATTATCGCATTAGCACATTAACACATTATATTCATTCTCTTAATAAATTTGTTCATTCTCCTATATCGCAACTAAGTGATTGAACAAAAAAACATCGATCTCTTAATAAATTTGTTCGTTCTCCTATATTGCAACTAAGTGATTGAACAAAAAAACATCGATCTCTTAATAAATTTGTTCGTTCTCCTATATTGCAACTAAGTGATTGAACAAAAAAACATCGATCTCTTAATAAATTTGTTCGTTCTCTTATATCGCAACTAAGTGATTGAACAAAAAAACATCGATCTCTTAATAAATTTGTTCGTTCTCCTATATCGCAACTAAGTGATTAAACAAAAAAGATAACAGCTCGGACAAAAAAGCACAAAAAGGGAAATCTTGAATTCTGAAAAGAGATATCATGGAAGCTAAAATAATAAACCTGCCCAAATTCGAAGACCCCAGGGGAAACCTCTCTTTTATTGAGGAATTTAAGCATATACCCTTTAAAATTGAACGCACCTACTGGATATATGATGTGCCCGGCGGACAGGTACGCGGGGGCCATGCTTTTAAAAAACAACAGGAACTTATTGTGGCGCTCTCAGGTAGCTTTGATGTGGTTGTGGATGATGGCGTTAAAAAACAAACATTTTCATTAAACCGCTCCTACTATGGACTTTACTTACCGGCGGGTTTATGGAGGCAGATGGAAAATTTTTCTACCAATTCATTGGCACTGGTGCTCAGTTCTACTCATTACAATGAGGATGATTACATTTTTGATTATGCCGAATTTTTAAACTTCAGGGAGGCACAACTATGAAAAGCAGCATTTACGATTGTGTTATTCTTCCGCTAAACAAAGTACATAATAGGGCCGGAAATATTACAATTGTTGAAGGGAATAAAAATGTTCCCTTTGATATAAAAAGGGTGTATTACCTGTACGATATCCCGGGTGGTGAGGACCGTGGCGGGCATGCACATAAAGAATTACACCAGCTTATTGTTGCCGCCAGCGGCTCATTTGATGTGTTGCTGGATGATGGAATAAATAAAAAGGTGGTTACCTTAAACAGGCCAAATTATGGCTTGCTGGTTGTACCGGGCATTTGGCGAGAATTAATGGAATTTTCTTCAGGAGCAATATGCTTGGTTTTAGCTTCGGAAGTATATCTCGAAACTGATTATTTAAGAGAATATGAATCCTTCATAACTTTAAAAAACAGAACATGACAAAAGAAGAACTCAAAGAAATCATCAATATTGTATTAACTAATACAGGTTTGCCCTCTGTAGAGAACATAACCGATTCAACAAGTTTGAGAAAAAATCTTGGCTTCGATTCATTGAAACTTGCCGAATTAACTGTCAGAATTGAAGATAAATTCGATGTAGATATTTTTGCAGAAGGCATTGTTGATACCGTTGACGAAATTTTAAAAATTGCAAATGCTGGAAAATAGAGTTTTGCTTCATGATAAAATCTCAGATTTTACAACGGATGATCTGGGTAAACGTTGCTTAACTGAAAGGTTCTACTACCCTTTTTACCAGACAGATAATTTAACCGAACTTCTGGTAAATCTTATTAAAGCAATTCATTCAAACAATGAAATTTGTTTGGTAGATCCGCATTTTACAACGGAAGAAATTAAAAGTGTTGGCATAGAATCAAAACTCAATAAACCAATTGCGCTTGAAAATGTAATTTCTGATATTGAAACTGCACTGAGTAACCTAGTCAAATCACATTCGGAAATCACAATTTTTACATCCGGTACAACCGGAGTTCCAAAGAAAATCACTCACACAACCCATCGGCTATTTAAAAACCTTAAGTTGAGTGATGAGATGATGTATAAAGTTTGGGCCTTAACTTATAATCCAACTCACATGGCTGGATTGCAGGTTATTTTCCAATCTCTTTGTACTAAAAGTACCATGGTAAATTTATATCAGGTATACGAGAAAGAGCAGGTTTTCAAACAACTGGATACGTATAATATTGATATGATTTCAGCAACTCCGACATTTTACCGGATGTTGTTACCAACCCAATATACAAATACCAGAATTACTCAGGTTACTTTAGGAGGCGAGAAGTCTGACAGTCAATTAATAGTTAAACTTAAAAAAATATTTATCAATGCACGCATTCGGAATGTATTTGCGACTACTGAAAGCGGCTCACTTTTTTCTGCTGAAGATGATATATTTACTGTTAGCCCAACCAAAGAAAATGATATTAAAATAGTTAATAATGAACTATTTATTAAGGCTGAGCTCCTTGGTTTTTCAAATGATATCGATACCTCTGATAATTGGTACAACACTGGCGATGTTGTTGAAATATTATGTGACAAACCACTAAAATTTAGATTTGTTTCTCGCGCAAGTTCAATAATCAATGTTGGCGGTAATAAAGTCGATCCCTATGAAGTTGAGGACGCTATAAGGGGAATACCCGGAATTAGAGAATCCAGGGTTTTCGGTAAAAAAAATTCAGTAACCGGAATGTTGATTTGTTGTGAGGTAGTATTAAATGGGCAAGGCCAAATCGATGATAAAATGATAATAGATTTTCTGAAGGGAAAACTTGCTGATTATAAAATGCCCAGAATCATAAAATTTGTAGATAAAATTGAGACTACGCGCACAGGAAAAATTAAAAGGAATTAATAATGAAAACTATATTAATAACCGGAGTTTCGCGTGGCCTAGGAGCAGCCATAACAAAAAATTTGCTGGAAAACGGCAATAAAGTAATTGGATTAGCCAGGACTCAGACAGATTTCGTAAAAAACTTAAAAACGGAATATCCTTCATCTTTTGTTTTTTTACAATTCGATCTGGCTGATGCTAATGCAAGCGAATCACTTTTCAGAAAAGAACTTTTAAATATCGGTCCAATTCATGGCTTTGTTAACAATGCAGCAATCGCGTATGATGATCTGATTACAAATGCTAAAATGGAATCGATTACATTGATGTTTCAGATCAATGTTTTAACCCCGATCATATTAACCCGCCAGGTAATACGTAATATGCTCCTGCACCGGATAGAAGGCAGTATTGTACATATCTCTTCAATAAGTGTTCATACCGGGTATAAAGGTCTTAGTATGTATGCTGCCTCAAAAGGAGCTATTGAAGCTTTCTCGAAAAACGCCGCCAGGGAATGGGGCGAAATAGGTATCCGGTCGAATTCAGTAGTAGCAGGATTTATGGAGACTGAAATGAGCAGTACGCTCACCGAGGACCAAAAGAAACGGATTTACCAGCGTACTTCACTTAAAAAAGCTACAGAAACCGATTCTGTTGCTGCAACTGTAAGCTTTCTGTTATCAGATGAAGCCCGTTCAATAACAGGTCAAAATATTCATGTGGATTCAGGGACAATATAGAACAATAAAGCATAAAATGAAATTTAACAATAAAAATATTACAATAGGTAAGAATGTTTCATTAGGGCTGAACGTCCGTATTGGTGATAATACAACAATTTATGATAATGTAACTATTGGTGATAATACAACAGTATGTAATGATTGCATTATCGGAGAGCCATTAAATGATTATTATTCCAATTCAGCGTACATCCAGCCAAATACAATAATCGGTAGTAACTCCCTGATACGAAGTCACAGCATTATATATGCAGGATCTGAATTTGGTAGTTTCCTGAATACAGGGCACAGGGTAACGGTTCGCGAATATACCTTTGCAGGTCACCATTGCATGTTTGGTTCATACACTGATATACAGGGCCATTGCAAAATAGGAAATTACAATAGGTTTCATAGCTATGTAAACATTGGACAGAAAAGCGAACTCGGCGATTTTGTATTTATCTATCCATTTGTAGTTCTCACGAATGATCCCACTCCTCCTTCCGACATACTTGCCGGTGTTAAAATTGGTGCTTTTAGCCAGATTACTACTGCTGCAATACTGCTCCCGGGATGTGAGATAGGATCAAACAGTTTTGTTTCTGCGAATGCCACAGTTTCGGGAAAATTCGAAAACGATAGTTTTATAAGTGGTAATCCAGCTCACAAAATTGGGAAACTCAGCAAAATGCCATTTTTCAATATTAACGGAGTAAGACATTATCCATGGCCGAAAAATTTCGACCGGGGAATGCCCTGGAAAGAAATTGGCTTTGAAGAATGGAATAAAATGAATAGCAATGATTAAATTTCTCGACCTACAGAAAATAAATGCCCAATATGCTGCTGAACTTAAACAGGCAGCTGCCGAAGTAATTGACTCCGGCTGGTACTTGCAGGGCGAAAGGGTAAAGCAGTTCGAAACCAACCTGGCGCATTACCTTGGGGTAAAGCATGCCATTGGTGTTGCCAACGGGCTGGATGCACTGCGGCTGATACTGAAAGCCTATATTGAACTGGGTATTATGCGCGAGGGCGACGAAGTAATTGTGCCGGCCAATACCTATATTGCTACCATACTGGCAATAACTGATAACCGGCTAAAACCTGTGCTGGTTGAACCCGATATTAAAACATATAATCTCGATATTTCGCTGGTTGAAAAACACATAACGGCAAAAACACGTGCCATTATGGTGGTCCACCTTTACGGGCAAATCTGCTGGAGTGAAGAGCTCGAAGCTATTGCCAAAAGCCACAATTTAAAAATTATTGAGGATAATGCCCAGGCAATTGGCGCAAAATGGAACGGACAGCGAAGCGGTTCGCTGGGCGATGCAGCAGGAAATAGCTTTTATCCCGGCAAAAACCTGGGCGCCCTGGGCGACTCCGGAGCTGTTACTACCAACAACTATGAACTTGCTGGTATTGTAAGAGCCCTGGCCAATTACGGAAGCATCAAAAAATATGTAAACGATTACCAGGGACTCAATAGCCGGCTGGATGAAATACAAGCTGCATTTCTGGATGTAAAATTAAAATACCTGGATGCCGAAAACCAGCGCCGCCGCGAAATCGCCCAATACTATTGCGAAAAAATTAACCATCCTGACATAATATTACCACTCACCCCTTCAGAAATCCGAAATCCGAAATCCGAAATCCGAAATATCGAATCTCATGTCTGGCATCTTTTTGTTATCCGCTCTGCTGAGCGTGACAAACTCGAAAGCTACCTGGCAGAAAACGGCATACAAACACTAATTCATTACCCGATCCCGCCACATAAGCAAAAAGCTTACGAAAATTTGAATTGTATGAATTACCATATTACAGAGCAAATTCATAAAGGGGTGCTGAGTTTGCCAATTAGTGCTGTAATGAAGGAACAAGATATAAATTACCTTACAAATACTATAAGCAGATATTAATAAAGTTTTTTATGAATGAGATAAAATATAGTGTATTGATCTTAAGCTACAATCAAGAAGAATTTATTGAAGAAGCGATTAATTCTTGTATTAATCAAACATTGCTTCCCAATGAAATAATTGTAGCTGACGATTATTCAACAGACCATACTCGAGATTTAATAAGTAATTATTGTAAATCGTACCCTGAGCTGATCAAACCCATATTTAATAAAGAAAATCTTGGAATATACAGGAACTATAATAATGCTATAAATAATTTAAATGGGGATATCTTCTTAGGGTTAGGAGGAGATGACTACCTATTACCACATGCAATTCAAACTATTGATTCACTAATTAAAAAATCTAAAACTGACATAAAGAACAACAAAGTTTGTATAATTGCTAATCATTATATGCTTCATCCAAATGGAGTTACGACTATTTGGGATAATTATAAAGAGAAGAAAAAAGATCCATTTAAAGAACAAATTAGATTAGGACTTGCTACTCGCGATTATGGTATAAGTGTTAACACTATTAAACAATGTCCAATTCCCACAAACCTAGGAATTTCTGCCGATGCACTAAGAAACTTGGATATAGCTTCAAAAACTGATGTTTTTTTATACACAGACGAAGTGACAACTGTACATAGAATTGGTTCTGGAGTTACAGCAAGGACAAAGATGGAAGAATATTGTGCTTCAGCCTTACTTTTTAGAGATTTGATAACTAAAGAGAGATATTCCAAATTAGATAATGCTGATCTTCAGTTTCTACAACTTCAAAAAACACTTGAATTAATGTTCTGCTCGAAAGGAATTTTATATATTAAATATTATTTTTTATACATTTTTAGATTGTTTACCAACTTAGGAAATTTTTCCTCTAATAATTCATTTTCACGTAACATCAAGTATGTAATCCCGTTTTATAATTTTATTTCATTCCAAATCAAAAAACTTTTATATAAAACATCTCACAATAAGTTAAGAACAAATAAAAACAGGGGTAATAAATTATGGATATAGTAGCTCAACCAAAGTTAAATTCAATAACATAATAATGAAATAAAAATAATTCTAAACATGAAAATTATTGAAAAATTATTATGGATTTTATATCCGGCAATTGCGTTCTACATAAGATTTCTTAAAGTTAGAATTAATAAAATGAGTGGTCACTTTATTTCTACTAGAATAAAAAATAAAGGAAAAGACCTTCGGATTCATGGTATCGTTGAAATACATGATATAGATAAATTGGTTATTGGTGACTATTGCAGAATAGGGAAAGGATGTTTTTTGTTTTGCATGGGAGGTATAGAAGTTGGGAATAATGTTCAAATGTCTAGAAATATTACCATCTACAGTGGAAATCATGATTTTAACTCTTCAATAGTTCCTTATAGTAACAATTTCGTATGCAATAAGGTTAAGATAAATGATTCAGCCTGGATTGGAATGAATGTCTGTATACTACCAGGGGTAAATATAGGAAAAGGAGCTATCGTTGGCATGGGCTCTATCATTACTAAAGACATACCTGACTATGCAATAGTTGTCGGAAATAATCGCATAATTGGATATAGACATAATATGGAATTGGATTTTAGCAGTGAAAATTTGTTTTATGGAAAGATTTATCCAAATTCATAATAAGCTATACTCAATAATCTACTCATTTACATTTGCAAATCTGCTTCAGACTGCATCTGTTTTACTTTTCATTGTGGCTTTTAGTCACTTGGGTGAGATTGTAGAATATAGTAAATATAGACAATTTGCCTATAGTCTTGATTTTTCAACAGGAATTGCACTTTTCGGTTTAAATTTGATTCTTTTAAAGAATGATCAAGATTTCATTTCAAAATATTTCGAATCAATTATAATCTTAATTCTAGTATTTTCAACTATCACTCTTATCTTTTTATATCTCTTTGAATTCATCACTTTGAAGAGTTTTGCTTTATACATTATTATAGTATTTTTTAATTCAATTAATCAGATATTTTTCAATTTAATGATTAAATATCGCCTTGTCAAAGTTGCTATTATAACATCAGCGATTTTCTTCTTAATTACAGTTGTATCACTCACTTTCGCTTATGTTTATAGGCAATATTATTTTCAAAATGTTGCGCTTATAAGGATGGTCTGTATTTTTGTTTCATTCCTTTTGGGGATCTATTTTTTATCCAGTAAATTAAAGACATTTGAACGCAATTTTAGTTTTGCTTCTTTATGGCATGTAGCAAGACTAGCATTCCCACTTGGATTATCTATATTAATTGGTACTCTCAGTTTGTATGTTGATAAAGGAATTGCAAAAAAAATATTCGTTGATTTAGATTTTAATATTTATAGTAATGGAACTTTTGATATTCCTTTTATAGGATTAATCTTATCAAATATATCAACATATTTTCTACCAACATTAAGTGAAAAATTTCAAATTAAAGATTTTAAGGCATTTAAAATCTTACTTGAGAAGTTGTTATGTTTCGGCTGGTATATTAATGCATTAATTTATACATTAATCCTTTTCAATGCCAAAAGCATTGTATTATTTCTATTTTCAGATAAATATATTGCTAGCGTAAATATATTTCTAATATATTCAGTAGGTCTCCTATTCAGAGTATTAATCTATACTCATATTATTGTTTCTGTCGAAAAAGAGAAAAAAATCTTGGTTCGCATGGCAGGTGAATTAGTTCTTAATACCCTGATTTCTTACATCCTAGCTCACTTTTTTGGGCTTATAGGATTAGTATTAGGTCCATTGGTAGTATTAGCATTTTATACGGTACCTTTAAATTTCTATTGGATTTTAACAGCAACTCAGATTAACTTCTTTGAACTCGTACCAATTAAAAAATTTTTATTTTATCTCTTTCGTTCAATTTTGGTATACTTAATTGTTGATCAAATTTGTCTCTTTTTTACACTCAATAATATTTTGGCCTTCGGTTGTTCGTTTTCGACATTAATTTTTGTTAATCGAAAAGAAATGCTCTATTGTTTAAAACTCATAAGATAAGATCGTGATTGTAAACTCAACCTTTTCAGCTTGTTTACTAATTTTGATATTTTCCATTTCATTTTTACGAAAATGGAAAATTAACCGATCTTCAAGGTTGATATATTCATTATTTTTAATAATGGCTACAGCGGGGCTAATTGCACCTCCAGAAAAGTATCAAGATATTTTTAACTTCAATTTATTTTCAATATTAATATTTGCATTTTTTCTCCTAATTACAACATTCCCATGGCTTTTCTTTGATAAGAAAATTGAAAACTTCACGCACATTATAATTTATAAATATAAAAGTTGGCATACTATATATATTGTTAGTATTATTTTAAGTTACTTATCTATCTTATACATTTTGCCATATGCAGTAAAAGGATTCATTTCAGGAGCAGATGTAGTGCGAGGAAATCTTGGTGAAGGAATCGGAGTATTACCTGAGAGCCCATTCACAACATTTGCTGTTGCTATTGGTCTAATTAGTCCGTATTTTATTTTTCTATTTTTCATAACGTTCATTGATGTTGAATTTGCTAGATACAGAATCTTCATTTTTATTTCTTCGTTCAATTATATCATTGCATCAATGGCTTTCACTGCGCGCGATGGCTATGTCATTTTCCTTTTGGTATATATTTCATTATATGTTGTACTTCGAAAATTCATTTCAGAACCTTCTAAACAAAAAATGAAAAAATTCTCCATTGCTGCTCTGTTTTTATTAGCTTCAATTCTTGGCAAATTTACTTTTGAGCGATTTAGTGATGTGAAAGGGTTAAATTCAACAAAAGAATCTCTTGTTTCAGGGAGTATTGGATACTTTAGTCAACAACCATATGTATTCTGTAAAACAATTGAGTTACAGGAAAATTATCATGGCTTTTCCTTGAGATTTCCATTAATCAATTCTATTTTACAAAAAGAAAACAAACCGATTTATAGGAAACTACGTGTTGAGACTATGTTTGGCACATGGTTATCTGAATTTTACAGTGTTAGTGGATATAAAAGTCTTATAATAATAGTCATCATTTTTATTCTACTTTTTTATCTGACTTTTCGGTACTTTTCAATTAAGCAAAAACATGGAAGTCTAATGTTGACATTTATATTATATTCGATGCTTATGCTTCAAGGACTGTTTTATTTTAGGCTAGGAAGTTACAGTGGCAACCAACTTATTGTATCATTATTGGTATTACCTTTTCTAAGTGATTTAGGGCTACGATTTGTAAAGAAAATTTAGTATGGAAAACTATATATTAGGCTTTATTTTGCCTGTCATTTCACTAAATGATTATTCAGAAAGAGCAATTAAAAAAGTTGGAGAAGTTTATCAAAATTTTCCTGCTCTTGAATTCATTTTCATATGTGCAGATAATTTAATAGTTGAAAAAATACGTTTATTGGTAAATATTCATGATTTCAATCAAGAATTAAATAATATTAAAATAATTAACGGTAATTCCATATCAAGCAACTATTTGAGACGTGAAGGTTACAAACACGTAAATTCTAATTATGTTTATTATCAAGATTGCGATGATTTTGTAGATTATGCATTTCTATCGGAATTTTGTAAAAATTATTACCCAAATAATAGCCATATCACATGTTTCAATATCTCGAGAGAGATATTTGATGAATTTGGTAATTATAAAAGTAGAAAGACTCTTTATAAATGGAGATCAAATGTCACTTCCAATAAAAATGGAATTTTTATTCCAAATTTGCTAGATAATCTTGATCTTGTGCCGACAAATATCGTTAACAAAATCATTCCTAAGAGTTGTCTTGATGAAGTTATTTTTCTTAATCTCCCTTTCACTCAAGATTGGTCTATATCATATCAACTTTTCTTGTTATCGGATCACTTTCTTTTTGATTATAATACCTATGTATATAACAATTATCCTCAAAGTTCAGCACACGTCTCAAAAACAACATTATTTGGACTTAAAAGAGTATTAATACTCAAAAAATTTTTAGTAAAGCTTTATAAAGGTTCAAAATATTATAAGAAATCAGCAAACCTCCTAAGTTTTAAATTTGAATTAATGTTGCAACAGAAATTCCTATTTCTCAAAATTCCATATTTCCCTCGCCCACCTTATCCCATCATTTATTTCATAATCCGGAATGACTTTAAAAGAGTTTTAAAAATAGGGTTCCAACTAATCCGGTCAATTTTTCTACTAAGTAAATTTATTTTAGCTTCATCGATTAATAAAATCCAGAAATCTCTTTAATTGAATGCAGGTGTTGCATAATTATTTAAAATCTTTATGATCCTTATTGATGCGCTATATATAAATAATAGTGGGGGGAAAGTGCTACTCGACTACCTGGTTACAAAGTTGGAGCAAACTGATGCAGAGATTTTTTACCTTTTTGATAAACGAATTGAGAAAAACCACATTGCAATTAAACGCAGCAATAGTTGTTTATTTATGAAAGGTAGTTTGTGGGAAAGAAATAAATTTTATTTAAAACACAGGAATTCATTTACCACAATACTCTGTTTTGCCAGTCTGCCTCCTACCATCAGGTTACAGGCCAAAGTGTATACTTATTTTCAGCAGGTTCTCTATTTAAATGTGCCAGCAGGACTCTCCGTTTTTACCAAACTTCTAACAATACTTAAATCATATATTGTAAGGCTAATTAAAAAAAATTCCGGCTACTGGATAGTTCAATCTGATTCTGTTAGAAATAGATTGGCTTATAAATTCAATATCAGCAAAGAACAAATTTTAATTATACCTTTCTACCCGCCTTTGCTTGCTGGAAAAGTTAATAAAAAAAAATTGAATAAATTTCTCTATGTCAGTGATGGTTCTCCACACAAGAATCATGAAAGACTCCTGCAAGCATTTTCGAAATTTTACAATACATACAAATCCGGAGAATTAAACCTTACGGTATCATTCGGAAACAAATACCTGTGTGACAAAATTGAAAATCTAAGGAATTCGGGAATACCAGTTATCAACCATGGACTTATCCCACGCGAGAAACTCACTGAGTTATATCAGGATTCGGAATTCCTGGTATATCCTTCCTTAGCTGAGAGCTTTGGCTTAGGGATCATTGAAGCCCTTGAAAATGGCTGCCAGATTATCGGGTCGGACCTGCCATACATATACTCAGTTTGTGAGCCTTCAATAGTATTCGATCCTCAATCAGTTAATGAAATTGCAAAAGCATTTGAGAAATCTTTAATGAGAGAATTTAAGCCTAGCAAACAATTACTTTTTAACGAGATTGACAGATTGTTACAATTAATGATATCACAAAATCAGCTTCGATAATTTATAATATTCTGGATTTTCCTAAATTTTTATTTGAAGTGAATATTATTTTTATAACAATTGCCTATCCCCGCACATCAGAAGAATCGAACCTGTATAGTGATCTGATGGAAGAATTTGCAGATCACGGGCATAAGGTGTTTGTAGCATGCTCTATTGAAAAAAGATACCGCCACGAAACCCATATAATAGCAACGGGTAATATCACCGTGCTGCGCGTAAAAACAGGGAATATTACCGCCAACCCAAACTATATAAGCAAAGGTCTGGCCCTGCTCAACCTGCAAAGCCAGTTAATCCAGGGTATTGAAAACTACTTTGGTAATATTAATTTTGATCTTGTACTTTATTCAACGCCCCCCATTCAATATAACCGCATTATAGCCCACCTGCGAAAAAAATCACATACGGCTACCTACCTGCTGCTTAAAGATATTTTTCCTCAAAACGCGGTCGATCTTGGCCTGATCTCAAAAGCAAACCCATTGTACTGGTATTTCAGAAAACAGGAAAAAACCACTTACCGGCTTTCGGACCGCATAGGTTGTATGTCGCCGGCCAATGTGAGCTACCTGCTAAAAAACAACCCCGAAATATCGGCCGAAAAAGTAGAAGTTTGCCCCAACAGCCTGAAAGATAGGGGTACGTACAGCATTGAGCAGCGTTTTGAAATCCGTAACCGGGTTAGGCATCAACTGAACCTCAACGATAACCAGCTGCTGTTAACCTACGGAGGTAACCTGGGAGTTTCGCAAGGGCTCCCTTTTTTGTTAGAGATTATAAATGCTTATAAAGATAACAATTCGGTTGCATTCCTGCTGGTAGGCGAAGGGACCTGGTACAGCCGGATAAAAGAATTTTTAACCCAGGGCAATTACAGCAATGTTATCCTGCAAAAACGGGTGCCCCCGGCGAGTTTCAGGGAAATGCTGGTAGCTTCGGACATAGGGCTTATATTTTTAAATCCCAGGTTTACCATACCCAACTTTCCATCGCGGTTAGTATCGTATCTCGAAGTTGGATTACCGGTAATAGCCTGCACGGATAAAGCAAGTGATGTGGGAGATGTGGTTGAACAAGCAGGCTGCGGGTTTAAAGTGCTTTCCGGTGATTTAAATGGTTTTAATACAGCAATTAAACACTTGTTAACTACCCCTGAAACCAAACTTGTTATATCATCACGGGCCAGGGGATTATTTGAAAAAAGCTACACAACAAAGACTTCCTATTCTGTTATTACTTCGGGTACATGATGGTTAGAACAGCCCGATTTGGCGATGTTGGGTCCATTTCGAGTATACATATACAATCGCTCGATGGCAGTTTTCTTTCCCTATTAGGACTAGATTTTCTGAATCAGCTATATCGCTTTTTAATTAAAAAAGAAGTAGTATTTGTTTATGAAGCCAATAAAGAAATTGAAGGTTTTGTATCCTTTTCGTTCAATTCGCCGGGAATAATGAAAAGATTCCTGGCAAACAGTCCTTCCGGCATATTCCTGCTTATTATTAAAGCACTTCAGCATCCAGGCAATATAAAAAGATTCTGGGAAACCTTCAGGGCTCCTTCAAAATCAAAGCAAACATCAGCAACACAAAATTACCTGGTTTTACCTTCAGCCGAATTACTATCCATAGCAGTGAACCCCACATGCCAGGCAAAGGGAGTTGGCGGTCAGTTGCTGCAGGCACTTGAAGCATATTTAAAACAAAAAGGCATAACGCAATATAAAGTGATTGCAGGTGCAGCATTGGAAAGCGCGAATAGGTTTTATGTTAAAAACGGCTTTCAATTTGTTGAGCGGGTTAACATACATGGAGAAAGACCATCAAATAAGTATATCAGAAATTTAGCATAACTTTAGTCGTTAACTTTAACACAATATAAACAGTTATGAAATATATAGTCGGAACCGGCGGTTTTGCCCGCGAAGTGTACATGATACTGGAAGCGCTGAACCTCAAGAACGATTTCGGTGGATTTCTTGAACCTGATGCTGTATGGGAAGAGCATTTTAAAGATCGCACCATATATGGGTATAAGGTATTGCCACAGTCGTCATTTCAATCCAATAAGCACGAAGCTATTATTGGCATAGGAGATCCGAAGATCAGGGAAAAAGTAGTTCATCAATTGCCCGCTGATACACATTATCCTTCGATCATTCATCCCACAGCCGTAATTTCAAATTATGTTAAAATTGGCGAAGGGGCAATTATCACGGCCGGAACCATTGTAACGGTTGATATTGAAATTGGTAAGCAATGCCAGTTAAACCTGTTAACAACCATAGGTCACGATTGTGTAATTGGCGACTATTTTACAACAGCACCTGATGTGAATATAAGTGGTATTTGCACTTTCGGTGATTACGTGTATTTTGGTACAAATTCGTGTGTTAGGCAGAAAATTACCATTTGCGATAATGTAACCATAGGTATGGGAGGCGTGGTAGTTAAAAATATTACCGAACCGGGAGTTTATATCGGGAATCCTGTCCAAAAGCTGGTTAAATAAAGAATATACACCTATAAAAATCAGATGTACCACCTTGTAAAACGCTTATTCGATATTGGTGCTTCCCTGTTTTTGATTGTACTTATTACGCCGCTGTTGTTAGGTATAACCTTGTTGCTAATGATTTTCAATAAAGGAGAAGTTTTTTACTTACAACAAAGGATCGGATATAAAAACAACTCTTTCGGCATTTATAAATTTTCGACCATGTTAAAAGATTCCCCCAATATGGCGGGAGGAAATATAACATTGCGGAACGATCCCAGGGTAACCAAAATCGGGAGGATTTTACGAATCACCAAACTGAACGAGCTACCCCAGCTGTTCAATGTGCTGTTTGGCCAAATGAGCTTTGTAGGCCCACGCCCGCTGATGAGCAAAGGCTTTGACTTATTTTCGCCAGATGTACAGGAATTTCTTTACCAGTCAAAACCAGGAATAACAGGAATTTCGTCAGTAGTTTTCCGCGATGAAGAACGACTGGTAACCGAATCGGGAATGGTTCCCTTTGAATTTTACAAACAGCATATTTTCCCTTACAAGGACCAGTTGGAAAGATGGTATTTTAAAAATAAATCTTTAGCTGTCGATTTTGCTATTCTGATACTCACCGCGGTTAAAATTATTGCTCCGGCCTCAAAATTCGAATTCAAAATATTTCCATCACTTCCCCAAAGTGACTTTTTCAAATTTTAGGTAAGTCAGGTAACGGCAATAGACGTGTTAAAGGCAAAAACCTCTGTTGCAAAGTTTGACTTGCTCCGTCAGCCGTTCCAATGATTGTTTTGCCTTGCTCCCACAGATTGCTTCGGCGCGAGTTATTGCGAGGAGGCACGACGAAGCAACCGCGCGCCTCGCAATGACTGCACACCCGGGCACTCTTTTACCAGCAAGCCGCTTCGAAGGCAACATCGCCAAACGCAGAGCCACAAACGAAGGCACGACTTTGCGAGGCAGAGCCTCTGAAAGAAGAAATAGTAGCACAAGTTTGTACCGGCTTGTCATTGCGAGGAGGTACGACGAAGCAACTTCCGAAGCAAACTTTTGGGCCCTACACAATCCTTCTTAGAACAACTGTTGCAAAAACCAAAACTTACTTAGCATGCTTTCCCTGGCTCCACAAGCCACTTCGAAGTCAGTTTTTCCCGGATTCAACAGATTGCCACGGCGCTACACGCCTGTGCATCCATTCAAACCCGTGCGCGCCTCGCAATGACTCGTACCCATGGCTGTTTGTACCGGCGAGCCGCTTCGAAGGCAACAACGTCAAACCGAGAACTGCAATCGAAGGCGACGTCGTTGCGAGGCGGAGCCGCAGAAAAAAAGCAAAGCAGCACAAGTTTGTACCGGCCCCGCCGAAGCAACCTCCCGGAGCCTCCGCAAACCTTCTTAGAACAACTCCTGCCAAAACCAAAACTTACTTAGCATGCTTTCCCTGGCTCCACAAGCCACTTCGAAGTCAGTTTTGCCCGGATTCAACAGATTGCTTCGGTGCGAGTCATTGCGA